>Ga0136643_10001308_pt1 | contig 30045 bp, 13 predicted proteins | sample TergutLab28metaG_FD_96883 | JGI IMG/M metagenome (GOLD analysis project Ga0136643, IMG submission 96883) | Labiotermes labralis P1 segment gut microbial communities from Petit-Saut dam, French Guiana - Lab288 P1 (version 3) (version 3) | ecosystem: Host-associated > Arthropoda: Insects >... | reverse complement strand
GTTCTGGAGGCAGCTGTAATTTGGTATAAGAAATTTCATTTCATATTGTAAAATTTTCTTAATTTTTGGTACTTTAAGACTATTTATGATGACAACCAATTTATTTGTCATTGTGAATGAAAAACAATTGCGAACCTAGGTAGTTTTGGAATTTTACTGCCTTTTTTCCGAACATCTTGGGGTTTTGGCATCTGAAATTCAGCATTTTTTAACAGTTTTCTCAGTCGGGTTGAGTTTGGCATGATTTTGGAGGGCCTTCCGAATTTCGGGGGGGGGGGGGGGGGGGTTGAAAAACCAAACCCCCCCCCCCTCGGTACGCCACTGGCATATAGGAGTTTATGATGAACTGGATGTGTAGCTCAGATGGAGAACATGATGAACTGAATACAAAATTTTGGTGGTGAAACATTTTATGGAATAGAGATTCATGTACTTGAGACTTTTAAAACTGAAGATTCATCAGAGATAAATGTGATTACTTTTCACACAGAGCACAGGCATATTTGGTGCAGTTGCCACCTGACTTCAACTGCAGCGACTGTACAATACGTTTGATGAGGCAAGCTGAGGAGTGGGGCAAATCCTACCGTTTCTGGTCCTGTGCTGATGTGGATATCCTGTCCAGTAAGTAGAATACACCACCTGTTTCACAGAATATTTTAATACTGTAATTTTTGAGTTAATTATGTCAGATTACAGTATTCTGGGTTTTGCAGTCTACATGATTGTGGGTTGACACTGGCATTTTGGAGGAAGTTTGCTGCTTCCATCTTCAGGGTCACAGAGATAATCTTGAACTTTAGTGTATATCTAGATGCTGTAATTCTGTGGCAACACATTCATCCCAAACGTTGATGTCCACCCACAGTGCTACACTGTGTCAAAACCTGCTGTGAAAGCATGAAACATACAAGTTTGGGAAATATCATCAGCATTTGCAAGAATTTTTTTTGATAGGGGCCATCCCGTTTTGTGGTAGCAAATATATGTATTTTACCGTCTAAAACACAACATGAGTATATCAACACAGTGATGAAATATCAATTACATCAGGGCTACATGTTTCGACTGTAAAACAGCCATTATCAGGCCAATGCAGAACATATACAAGGTACAATATAAGCGTGCACTCTATGGGATCCCATATTGATTACAATAAAGGTTAAAATAATTGAGCATCCAATTGTACAATGAAAGAACCAATTTAAAATGTATTTAATTATGTCACTTATAGTACAAAAAAAATTTTTATGTCATCACAAAAACGGTAAAAAACACACTACATTTCAGAAGCACTGGAAGAAGGAAGCAGTTTGCTCCTGAAATGTAGTGTGTTGTTATGAATATTTTTGTACTAAGAATGTGCATTTAGTTGGTATAATAAACGGTGTTCATTGACGATGGAAAAACTCTTGTCAATGCTGCCAATATTTCTCATCCATTGCCAAAAATCTGTATGTTACAATATAAATGTGGGAATTTCAGTATTACTGATAGAGACTTGATTTCACAGAAAAGGATTATAAAGAAGAATGCAGTGGTCATGGACGGTACCTGTTGTCAAAATGCCGTTGCGATCGGCTATATTACGGTCCTCATTGCCAGTACAAGGATGAGTGTATTGACGATAATGATTGTGGAGATAGAGGGACGTGCATTGACATTGAAGCCACTACAGCCCCTCGGAAGCAGTGTTATTGTGAACTAGGATGGTATGGTCCAGACTGCACTAAACGTGAGTTAATTACATCTAATGGAAAGCAAAATAAAATTAGAGTGGTCTGAATTAGTTTAGCTGTTGCAGCATGTATAAAGGTACTGTAACATCAGTGTAATGCGTTGATATCATAAACATTTTATAATGTATTTTTTTTTCTATTTTATTTAGTTATGAATTTTTTTAAGTGTTGTGAAAATGTATCTGTGTAAAGACCAGTATGGACAACACCCTGAAGTAGTTCTTTATGTAGTTGGTGCATATATGAGCTTGCATGACAATGCAAATGAACAGATTCTTCAGCTATAAGCACTTGTGTGTGGTCTCCTTCAAAGTACTCACCTTCTGATTTTGTGCACACTCATTCCAATGCTTCTGCCAGTCCTGGAGATATTGCTGGAAGCCATTTGCCAAAAGTCCTTTCAGTAGATGACTTCTCATGGCCATTAAATAAGTATTATTCTGGACTAATCTTAACTTATTACTTTGCTTGTTAGAATATTGGTGGTTTAATGAAGTAACCACATTCATTCAATGTAGGTTCAGCTTCACAACAACCTAAGAGATGCACTGTCACAGGAGGCACCCTGTATTCCAGCTGGTAGCTAACTTTCATGCTATCAGCAATTTAAACTTAGAAAATCAAAGTCCTTCCAGAAACTATTTACACCTTACTACCAGTGAGTCTTTTTTTATCACTATGTTTGTATGACTGATGTTACAAAATATCTCGTATTATGTAACTTTTTACACAACTTTCACGCTGCCTCCTGTCCTCTCATTGTATCACCTGCTTATACCCACAGTCCATGTTGCCTGATATGTCAGTGATGGCATCTGTATGAATACAGTACTAATCATATATGTGGAGTAGGCATAGATTATATTGAGAATAAAGTGACAAACCTTAAATGGTAAGGAAGCTGGAAACAAATTTAAGGAAAGGGAATGTTATGGGTTCAGTTAGAAATGGAATCTGTTTCAGTAGTTTCACAATTCTTTTGTTTGTGTGGTTTACCATGGATTAACATGTAATTATGTTAACGTTAGGTTGTACTGTGTGTCTGATTAGGATCTGCAGTAAAAACAATGGATCTGGACTTCACTGCATACAGTAAACGAGATTTGAGCAACACTTTCACTTTATATTGGAGAATTCTGCGGGAACAACAGGAATTGGAAGTAGTAATGGTTGTAAATGGTACAAGTTATGTTGGTCTGGGTTGGCGACCACGCCATCTCACAGCATCGTGCCGCAATTTTCCTTACTTGGAGGATCCTGAAAGCAAAGATGGGAAGCAGGAAGCTAAAACAACAGTAGCAAAACCAGAACCTACTAGTGAACCAGAGCCAAACAGTGAACCTGAACCAAACAGTGAACCAGAACCAAGTAGTGAACCTGAACCAAGCAGTGAACCAGAGCCAAGTAGTGAACCTGAACCAAGCAGTGAACCTGAGCCTAAAGTAGAGCCTGAACCAAAACCAACAGAGAAAGCCAAATATGGCAAAACTGTTTCTTCTCGTGAAACCAAGAACTATAGCATTGCACCTGGCACAGACAAGGATGTGACTGTAGAAACAAGTGTGTCTTTCAGAGTCAGTTCTTCTCAAGGTAAGTTCTTATCTTGTCATGTACATACTCTGCTAATGTGCATATCAAACAAGTTGTGATGGAGTAGCATAATAGTTGTGTCAGCAAGGACTCTGTTGGCCTTGAATACTGAACTTTAATATTGACAGACAGATATTATGCCTTTTTTTTATGCAAATTGTTTACCTTTAAATCAACAAGAAGGGTTACAGTGTGAATATAAAGGAACTGTCTTCCAGCTCAGTAGCTGCCTGTTGCACTCAGGTGCAAACCACATGGATGATGATGATTCATCATGTTTGATTCTCGTTTTGGTTAATGACAGCAGCACCAGCAGATATTTCGTGTTGAATGTGATACAGCGTGGTCATGGGTGGTCAGCAGGTAAAGATTTACAACAAAACAGTTGTGGCCTGTGTCAAGACACTAGCCTTCTATTGGCTTTGAGATAATGAGCATCTGTCAGGTTTACCCATAACCCCTGTTCCTTCAACAACAGCAGCAGCAACTGCTGTTACTACAACTAATACTACTATGACCACCACCACTGCCAGATCAGTAGGTACAGTTTTATTCTCTAAAGAATGTGAATAAAACTGTATGATTTATTTGTGCATAAATTTTCAGTAACTGTAGAGAAATTGCGGTATATCTTATTAGCTGACTGCTTGCAGCCTAATCAGTTTTAGGCAGGAACACAAAATCTGGGCCTGTGTAAACTCCTGACGTCAGAACCATATACACAAGAATCACGTATGCCCCCTTCCCTCAAGATATTTTAGCTCAAGCATGCAAGAGAGCTGGCTGTATTAAGGGATTACTGTATTTTTTTCTGAAAAATGCAGAAATGCAAGGTTATCTGTAAGGTTTAATTAAAAGGGCAATGTCAAGACATCCTCTAGTGGAGTACACACGCTTTAAAATACAGTATGTGATACGTTGCCTACCTGATTGGCCTTCATCAACATTTGCAGATAAAATAGGCTACTTTTGCAGAATTAATCACTATAGAGGCATTATTGAGGAATTATTGTACCTACTTTGTTAAATATTAAAAATGTGTGTTAGCAGCTGCTTGTGCACTAAAATTGCAGTAGAGAAAATGGCAGCAGAAGTGCAGGAAGGTAAATAATAAGCAGGTCCCTAGAGTCCAGGACCTGACACAATTAAATTTATATTTTATGTAGGGGTACACAAATCCTGGGTGCCAGGTTGCCTGGGCAACTGCATTTTGTATGGAAGTGCCCAATATTTGGGGCTACTTGGTTGTGTAGTTGGTTGAGACGCTGCCATACAAGCTGGAAGGTTGCAAGTTCAATTCCTGATGGTGTCACTGGAATTCCTCATTGACATAATCCTTGCGGACACACTGTGGCCCCAGATTTGACTCAACCTCTAACAGAAATGAGTACCAGGAATACTTCCTGGGGGGTAAAGGCAACCATTGCATAGGGCTGACAACCTTACCACCTTCATGCACTGATTGTCTAGAAATCTGGGAGCCCCAGGGTCTGTAATAGGCCTGCACAGGGATTGCCTAATATTTGTGGGTCCTAAGTATGGAACTTGCTTCACGTCACTCTCAGAGGATCATTGATATTGTTCCTTGATCTTTTTGTAATTCACAGTTCCACTTACTTGTGGCAAGTTCCTAGCAAAACATTTTTATTAAGTTTTTGTTACATTAACGTGCAGATTCTCAGCATCTGTTTTGCATCTTACAACTGACAACATGAAGGAGATTTGTCATCACCCCTTCCATCCCTCAGTTATGCCCAAACCCACCAAAGGAGAGATACATGATATTAGACATGGAAATGAAATGTGAAAATCCTGAAAAGAGAAAAGACATATACTCTGTAATTAATAAGCTACTATTTATCACAGTGCATAAATCTAATTCCCTGTTGTCTTAGGAATGTAACCTGTATGAATACATGGATATTTCTGTTGCCAGTACTATAGACTGAAAATTCACTTCGTAATGACTGTTAAAATATGATGCCAATTCTGTTTTCTAGGTCGCAGAAAGAGACAGACTCCTAAACAGAATAACACCGAAAGTAAGTACATTCTTACATTGGTGTGTTGAATGTTATATATATATATATAAGCAGAGTAAGCTTGTACTTTCATTAGTCAGTTCAGTTTGCTACAGACTGCATGTTCTGCAACTGCCTGCTTATTGTACAGTACATGATATGTTTCAATCTCGTTGACTGCAAATATAGAAATGTCACTTGTCACATGTAAACACTATGTAGAGTAGGGTTTTTAAATGTGTGGCCCTCCACGTCTCTTCATATCATCAGTGAACTGCTGGCTAATGTTGTTCATCCCACCTTGACACACTTGGGGTGCACGTGGGAGTGGAGTCATTTCCTTCTTCCTGCTCGTCATCATAATCATAATCCTAATCATTGTCGTCATCGCCACCTGTGGTTGTGGTCATCACTGTTTATATGGCCTATTGGTCAACCATTCTTGAACTCCCTTTGGGGGTGGGGGTCATTCTGTCTCATCATCATCCTGCATGTCAATACACCTGAGTGTCAGTCAGTTACCTTGTACTGACTTTCAGTTGTTTGTTCATCATTTTTCATGGCTTATGTTTGAGTCTTTTTTAATTGCTCTGTCATATCCTGTCTTATATTAGAAGTGTGTGATAGCCAAGATGACTGTCAAACTGTTGGACATGTGGAGTTGAAATGGTCTGGGCTCAGTTCCTGTCCTGTTTAAAAATGAAACCAATGCTTAACTCTTGAAAATGATAAGGTGCACCGTCAGTGAAAGTGGAATTGCTGTCATCAAAATACAGGGGCATGTATGGATTAGAAGTGCCTTGCTGTGTCAGTTGACCTTATAGCATGCTGGCCAGAACTCTCCAAGCATGTAGGCCACTGAGGCCATACTAGTTTTGATAAAGATGGAAGAAATATACACTTTTCATCAAAATTTCTGGTACTCTTCAAAGTTTAATATAAAGTAACTACTTCTGTGTAAGTGAAATGTATATAAACAATGAAAAGAATTGTTCAAAAATCAGAATAAGAAGACAGGCTGTGTATGTATAACATAACACTGAGATGCGTTCATGCAACCATTGTTGCTGTGGTAAAACATTAAGTGTTACATATTCTGAGTGTGTATTTGTAGCCTTAGGTATCCAGCATGCAGTGCACGTGCGCCAAACTGTCATTTGTGGCGTGCATCTGTGGCCTGCCCAGGTTTACATTATTTTACCACATTATGTCATAAACTGCATGATTTGCAAAAAAAAGTTATTAAATATAAAATGTGTTTTTTTATTTTCTCTACAACTTTTTTCAGAAACATTTCTCATTCTAAGAAGAAATGAGCGAGGGGTGATCAGAAATGTATATTGGTCTTCATGCAAAGTCACCATTATTCTTTTCTGATTTTAATGAAACTTGAATTTTCTGGACAGTTTTAAAAAAATACTCAAATATCAGATTTCATGAAAAACTTTCAAGTGGGTGCCAAGTTGTTTCATGCGGACAGACAGACATGATGAAGCTGATATTTTCTTTCACAATATTGCAAAAATGCCTAAAAAATGTAAACTAAAATGACTGGTATGCACTGAATACTTGAAGGTTCATGTGCTGGTGAGTAGGTTCATTCCAACAAATTTGGTTTCTCTTTGGGCCTTACAGCTTTAACAGTGTAATAAATAGAATTTATTTCCTGAAATTCTGCAATTTATACATTTACAAGCATCCTAAAACCGGGGCTGGAAACTAAACCCGTGCTTTTAAAATATGTTTGCTAAAGCCTAAATTTGCCTTGCAATGCTACTTCATATATTATGTTCCATCTACAGTAGATGTGTTAATGCATGTGTCATTAGATGTTGTTATGCATATTGAATGAATAATAAAAGACCGTGCCAGTCACATGCATTACTGAGATGACTCGGAATTAAGCTGCTAATAATGGAGTAGATATTTCATGTTTCATATACCACATACAAGACAGTTCTGCCTATCCAGTTGTGTGAATTGGGGGGCAGGAATCCTGAGCCCTGATCCCCACACACCTGGGGTTGATGAGAGTCAGAATCAAAATGAATTGAAACAATGTCCTTACATGATCAAAATATTGATGTATGGTGCACAGTATCAAGGAAAAAGAGTATCTGGCCACATCCATTTGAAAATATTATCAGTTCTGATCAACAGACCAGTGGTTCCTTGTCTTGAAATTTTCTGGACCCATTTATAACAGGATGGTGCCACTGTACACTGAGTGTCTTTGGGCGTCCTGTTTGGTCAAAGACTGATTTCAAAGATACTTTTAAATGCTGGGGTCCTGGTTTCATAAACCGTACCCATTGTTTGAGGGAAGCAGTAGAAGAGGACTGTACAGACATCCTCACACATTATTTCAACATTTTTCAAGAATTCTTGGAATCCATGAGCCTCATCCATATTATCTTTTGACTTGGATTATGGCACATTTATGAACATATGACATGTAGACAGAAGTATGCAAATTTATGGAGACGATTTCCAAAATTTACTGTTAACAGAATTATGAAAATATTCTCAGAAAGTAAGTCATTACATGTGCAGAGGAACTTGTGGATTACTGTGTATTACAGATGCTTGGTATTCACCCGTGTCATATTTATGTTACATTGGTCTGTAGTGTCTGTTGATTTTTATTTCTTTCTAATGCCAGACTACTGTGTTCTCCGCTACTGTAAATAAATACATGCTGGCAGTCTCTTGAGTAATATTCTAACGTATGTTTACTTTACAGTAAGCATGTTTGAACCATTGACAATAAGTATTTTGAAATTGTATTCATAAATATGTGTTTGAAACATATTTGACTGTGAGAAATGTACAAGTCTTTACCTCTAGGTTGCATGATTAGCCTTTAGTTACAGAGCACATACGTGCTAAGTGATTGGTTGGTAACACCAGTTTTGGTAACGAAGCAGGCAAGTAAAAGATCATAAACTGAAACATTTTTAAGAGCAGGGATGCAAATAGTCAAGATGTGAATGTGTCCATTATTCCAGGTGCATAGGTATTTGATTGTGTACATGTGAAACTTTACACATTAGAGAGTAGGAAATTTATAACACAAGTTATGAAGCGATGGTTGAAGGGATCCAGACAGATGTCCCCCTGTTTACCGTGGTTAACACAGGCAAATTGCAAGTACAGTTTTGGTCTCAGTTAAAATAATGTTTTTGAGTTGGTGTGCCATGGCATTTTGAAGTCAGGCACTTTTCTACTCACCCAAAAGTACACAGAATGAGGCAATGTGGGAGAAAAATCTTGTTCACCTATTTTGTTAGCTCACTGGTCTGTGTTGCTGTTTTTTGCTAGATTGTTTGTAAAACTGTTTTATCTTATAAATTAATGTTTTCAGAAGCATTAAGAGATTGTGAAAAATTTCAGGCTGTCAGGAAGCCTGTACCTATGGGAATCCCTGGAAGGATCCAGTGAATCTCAGATTACAATTTTACAGTTCAAAGTATTTAAATGTAACATGTGATTGTAAAAGTTGTTTCAAAAACAAACACAAGTTTTACTCCTATGTTACAAACACATTCTTGAAAAATGTAGAATCTTAATGTCTTGACTTTAATTTATCACAGATACGAATCTGGTTCCCTGTGTCTCTGTCCCATTGTTTGTCACAGTGACAACCAGGATAGCTACTGCTTCCATTGTATTTGAGTTTGTATGGAATGTAAGAACAAAACTGATTACTGGTTTGGCATGTTATTCGCGTAACATACATTAAAATCAAGTAAACATGTGTATGTTTTAAAATAGAGTTTCTGTTTGGTATGTGACACAAGTACAATACAACATGCCTAAAATGGAATCTGGACTGAATGAAAGAAAGTAAGAAAGGCAGGAAGGAAGAGTGGAAATGTGTTGTGTCACTAGTATATATTTAACATGGATTTCATATTTCTGATTTGGAAAATGTTATGTACATTATTACAGAGTGATCAGTATCATACATTGCCAATGCACATTTCCCGATTTCAAACTTTTGCTGTGTTCTGAATGTTGTATTTTTCTTTTGGATGATTCCCTGGCATCTGAATTTCATGTGCCGACATTTTGGAACACTCTGTGTGTTCCATCTTCATAGGTAGTACCAGTTATTCTTCCTGCTAACACCACCTATAAAGATGGAGCAGGAAGAGTGTTCCAAAACATTGGCACATAAAATTCAGATGCCAGGGAATCACCCAAAAGAAAAAAAATACAACAGATGTATGTTTATTGTTCAGCACTGCTTTAGAATGACACTTTTCTGCTGCACTTGCATTCTGTAAACTACTACAGCAGATATGTCTCTGCTGTTGGTTGTGTTCATAGTCAGTAAGGAACTTTAGTATGGTGATTGGTTTTCTCTTTTGGCTGTTGCATGGTATTGTTTCTGTGTTTCTTAGGCAAAGCATCTGCAGCTGAATTGGAGCCAAGTTCAGAACCCGAGCCCAAATCTGAGCCAGGGCTGAACTCAGAACCAGAATCTATTTCTGAACCAGTCCCTAAGCCCAAGTCTGCTTTGCAAAATCCCAGATCAAACACAACATACAGGCCTAAAGTAGAACCTGAACCATGGTCACACCCTGAACCAACTTCAGAACCTGAACCCAGCTCAGAACCAGAACCAACCTCAAAACCTGAACCAACTTCAGAACCTGAACCTAGTTCAGAACCAGAACCAACTTCAGAACCTGAACCCAGCTCAGAACCAGAACCAACTTCAGAACCTGAACCAAGCTCAAAACCTGAACCAAATTCTGAACCTGCGCCAAATTCTGAACCTGAATCTAAACCAGAGCCAAATTCAAAATACCAAACTGAAACAGATGGAACAACAAAGTCCAGTCTTCAAGGTAACAGTGAAATTATGACTGTGTGCTTTTGTATATGGTGCAGACTGAATGTACAGTGGTACTTCTCAGATGTCTTTACTTTCTACACTCTTCACAGTACTGTACAGCATTAGCAAAAAATTTAGTGTGCATGGCTTGTAAATAATATTAATCTTTTATTTAAAAAAATTATATACAACAGGATATGGATAATCTCAGTGCAGTACTGTTGTGACTGACAGTGTCTCCAGAAAAGTAACGCTTACACATACCAAAACTGGAGGGTTGTTTGACCGTGCGTCTTCCTCATGGAATAAAGTGAAATGCCAACTTGATGCAACTAGGTAATTTTATTGATGTATTCTTAGCTCGACACGTTTCGGGTACATACGCCTATCATCAGGAGCATTAGATGTTGAGTTGCAGCATGTGGTTTTCTGCATCGAGTTTTTGGATGGGTGGTGGTCTTGAGAGCCTCTGCATAGGTCGTGTGTATGGTGCCATGTGACGGCATCATCTGCATTGTACACATGACCTATGCAACGGCTCTCAAGATCACCACCCATCCAAAAACTCGGTGCAGAAAACCATATGCTGCAACTCAACGTCTAATTCTTCTGATGAAGGGGCGTATGTACCCGAAACGTGTCGAGCTAAGAATACATCAATAAAATTACCTAGTTGCATCAAGTTGGCATTTCACTTATTTCATACCAAAACTGGGTAGCTTGAACATAATTATCATATTTCTTTTATGGCTTTCGTAATATTAATAGGTTAAGGAAGCAGTCCAAGAAGAAATATCCATGTTTCAAAAGAAGTTGACCCAAAGAGCAATGTGAACATGACTATGCTTGATTAAGTACAGCACCACAGACATGTAGAGAGTGGAGGTGCAGCTCCATGTATTTTAGCCTTAGCATTGGATAGAAATTTTTGGTCAGATTGTCCTGGCTGCTTTACCTTCACATTTTGATATGCCCATACTCATTGGCCAAGAGGTTGGCTGTGCCCCAGAGCTGACCTAGGACATGGTGCTGAAGAGAAGAATCTCTGTCCCCCGTTGTTTATCCAACTGTGGCTGTCTAGCCGACAGTCAATCAGTCAGTCAGTTGACTGTTGATGGCTATCACTCTTGATTTTCATCTTTAATTTTGCCATCTTTATTGAATGTACAGTTGACCAGCTGGTGTGTCAGTTGTGTGAATAGGGATTGCTTCATAATAAGTGCGCAGTGGTTTATGTTCTAAATCACTACTGTACCACTGTACTTATTAGCATTCCTGCCATATAATAGGAGGTCCCTGGTTCAAATTTTGGCTAACAAGTGAACTGTAGTGTTCATGGTTTTCCTCTGTGTGTCCAGGTAAACGTTGAAACTAACGTTTATATAATCCAACATATGAAGAAACTGTTATATTAAGACCATCCCAGCTGAAACTGCCACATGCACATCTGTACATTGCTATACCTCACCACAGAATTTGGATTTTGCTTTCTGCCTCCTAGTGATATCTATTGGAGAGTTAACTGACATCTTAAGTGTTTTGATATAATGCAAAATTAAGTAAAATACTGTTTTTTGTTAGTTTCATAACATGGAAAAGAATGGAGTTGTAATTTGAATAATGGTAGCAAATGGTTAATTGAACTCAAATTGTGGGTAGTAATTTTGCATAGAGGCATTACCTACACATTATAGAAGTTTTGGCACTTTATTTCCGTCAAATACTTCATGCTGTTTGGTGAGCTAGCAAGAATTTTAGTTTACTATAAATTATACAACTTGGTAAACCATGATTACACAGTGATCACTCTTCACTAAATATTATTAAGGTGATGATAGCAGTAACAGTGAGGTGAATGGGGCACTAGAGAGGCATACAAACTATTGGCTGGAGAACTTGCAAGGGAAGAACAAATCGAGAGACATACCTTCATACCAGAGGATAATATTGAAATGGACCCACACGAAAGAGTGTGAAGTTATGGACTGGTTTCATTTCAGTCAGGAAAGAGCTGGCTATTTTTATCACACCAGTGAACCTTCCAGTTCTGAAACGGTGGGAAATTCAATGACTAGCTGTCAAATTCTCACCATCACACCTATGCGAAAAGAGATTGGATAGCGCAGTGAGTATAGTGACTAAGCTGTGGCCTGAACAACACAGGACTGGACTCCTGGCAGGGGTAAGAGATTTTTCCCTTTCACAAAACGTCCAGATTGGGTCTGGTGCTCACCCAGCCTCTATATAAACGTGTGCTACAGGCTTTTTGCCCATTGGTAAAGTAGGTGGCATGTGAGGCAGACCACTCACCTTTTTAAAGTGCTGAGGTTAAGAAGGATGGGAGCCATACCTCCACTACCTCTTTATTCCTTCATGGCAGGTGCAGGAACAACTTCACTGTTAAATGTGTGAGATAACATCGGTTTTTACACCATTAGCATGCTCATATTTGTTAAATATTTCAGAAGTGGGCCTGTAGGTGTGCACAATCTATTTCCAAAGCAGATTTTGTTTATCTAGTTCAGTGGTTTATTAGGTACTGTAGTTTGGTAAGTAAATGTGGATTGGATTCAGATTTTATGTTATTTTATGTTCAATAAATAAGTTACTTCAACAAGAGTTGCATATTTTACAGAAATACATTAGCATTCCAAATTTCAGGACCCTGTGTTGGTAACAGCAGTAATCCCATCCCAGAATTTGACATTCAGGGGACCATGCATCGTGATAAATTCTTATAATAAGACCAACCAGATGCACCAATTTCTTGAATTTATTTTTGGAATAAAACTCTACATGCTTCAGACAGTTCCTCTGTCCATCATCAGGAGTTTTTCAATGTACACACAGCAATGGTATATGTCATACAGGTTTGCTGACAGCTTGCGAGCAGGATCAGGACAGAACTGCAGTTCCATCCTTAACCTGCTTGCAAGCTGTCTGCAAACCTGTATGACATATACCATTGCTGTGTGCATTGAAAAACTCCTGATGATGGACAGAGGAACTGTCCGAAGCATGTGGAGTTTTATTCCAAAAATAAATTTGAGAAACTAGTGCATCTAGTTGGTCTTACTATAAGAACCCATCCCAGAAGCTTTCATTTAATTGATATTTATTCATGGCAGGAAATTGAAATGTTTAGAGGTGAGGATGGCGTTTAGTGGTGTAATGTTCGTACATAGTTTCATGAAAGTCTGTCAGTTGGTTCAAAAGTAACTAGATGAGTGCACACTACAATGATGATACCATAAAGCTGTGTGTGTTTGGAAAATAAGGCAGGCTACACGTGTTCAAAACTTTATCCCACTTTAATTACTGTGACCTTTACGATACGGCTGGTGTACCCAACATTAGCATCATGCTTATGAATGTCACTCTTACAGAAGTGTATGATGTAACCTATACTCATCCTTATGCACCTCGCCATGATTTCAATGCCATGGATTGCACGGACATAGTTATTGGATCTGCCCGAGGAACGACAAGTCGCATCTGGGATTACTACACACGAGACAGGTAGTTATAATGAAAACATGCTTTTTATACCTATTGCTTGCTTTTGAAGACGTGGAGAAACATTAGTACTGTTCCTTTTGTCCTTTTTCTTTAGTACTGGAATCCCCAAAGCTCATTCTTAGTACATATTTGAAGTTTAATTATAATAATTTGGTCAGATACTTCAAAGTCAGTCTTTTCATCATTAATGGGAGATTTTCTTTTCACCCTCATTTATTCCATAACAAGAGACCCTTAACACAATCTTCCTTTTCAGAGTAAATGCGATTACACTGTACTAATTTGAAATGTCAACAGCAAATACAGAATGCTGTATACTGTAACAAAAACCACTTAGAGATAAATGTATTCTGACATACAGAATAGTAAGTGAAATTTTTTCTTGATTGTAAATATTTTTCTACTGTTTATTTTTAATCGTATGTTGAAAAAGTATATAGAATGTCACAGATGCATGCACTAAGATACAGTATTCATCTTTAGGCACTAGTAAAACCGGTAGACCAGTATAACTCAGAATTGAATATGCTCTACCAATTTTGGAATAGGTTAAGTGCTCCAAATTTCATCAGAATTTGGCAGATTATTTAGCACTTCAGAGTAATTATGACAGTGTTTTCCTCTATTAAAAACAGATAAAAATGTGAGTCAATATCACATTTTCTTCAGAAGTTACACTGTAGATCAGATGTTCACAAAATCCATCCAGTCAGAACTATATGGATTGAGGCATGATGTTACCAGTACATCCCCCATTAAAAATGAAGATACTGTTATATGTTGGTGGGAGGGAACTTGGTAAATTTTTTGGCAGAAGACAAAGTCACATTTTCGTAGTGTACTATTGAAAATGACATCTTGTTTTATGATTGGTAAGTAACAAAAATCAGTGTGGGCAAGTTTACAGTTTTTAATATTTTCTTTGATATTGTATATTTTAAACAATGTGAAAGGTAGTGTAACATTGCCATTAATAAATCCATAGGTGAATCAAATGTTTATTGGACCGTGCATCATTGTGATAGTTGAAGAATAAAAGAGCAACTTGATGTCACTTGCTATTTAATTTCACTTCTTATGTGCTCAACATGTTTCAGACATTAATATATCCATCATCAGGAGCTTGCAACTATTCTGTTGAATTGCCACATTGGTCGTATTGTTCTTGGTTCAATGGGTGTTGGAGATTCGGTGTGGCGGGGTTGGAGTGGTATGAGTGTTGCAGGCTGAAGCTGAAGCTTCAGCCTGCAACACGGATGTGGTAATTCAACAGAATATTCGCAAGCTCCTGATGATGGATATATTAATGTCCGAAACATGTTGAGCACATAATAAGTGAAATAAAGTAGCAAGTGACATCAAGTTGGTCTTTTATTCTTTAAATCCACAGGTGTTAAGTCTTTTTGTGAATGTACCTAAAATATAAATTCACCTACATTAGCAGATGGAGTGGAATATGTACTGTGTTGCTCTTTTTAACTGCTAATTTTGCTGTGTACTGTGCAGGTCTACACCGCGACTTGACACTTTCTGGGGAGGTAAAAATGATCTCACAGCTGCCATGGGATTTGAGAAGGATGGCATTACAACAATCTTGTTCAGGAAGAAACTGAAAGGTAGTTATTTTTTGTGTGCAGAAATGATTATCCTTACACACTGAAAAACAGATACTTCAATACAGAATGCACTGTCTTGCTGCTGTGACAGAGTAACTGCCCTGAATGTGTGGACGAAGGCAGGCTGAGGGCTTCCTTAAAAGAACCCTCTGTGAAAAAATCTGGGGAACTGCTCAGTTTGAGTAGAAAGTGACTAAGAATAATGAAAGGTTTCCTAACAGGACACTGTCATTTAAAAGGACATTATGTAAGCTGGGGCTGTTTAATGGTCCCCTAAGTGTGATAGATGCAAGCAGGCATCTGAAATGGCCTCACATGTTCTTTGTTAGCATGAGGCTTTGGCCACATTAATATTCAGGCATCTGGGTTGTCATTTTATGAAACCAGGTGACTTTGAAGACATCCCTGTCAGCAAGATACTGCACTGTGATCAAGGTACAGAAATGCAAGGTACATGAATATAAGGGTTGCACCAAGGATCGCGTGTGGTCGAAGTGCATGGGTCACTACTGAGCCCACCCTTCTACTATTCTGTTTTATTCCATTCTGTTTGAACTGCCCTGCATAATAAAGACACAGTGGATATTTATGTAGGGATCCCATTTGTTCCAGTTCTATAGGTTTTAAAGAGCTGTGTCCTAGTGTCCTGCAAAATTCATTTCCAGGCGCCAAGTGTTATGACATTTTTCACAATGTATATGAACATTTTGAATTTCGTACAGTGGGAGAAAACATCTATACTTGTAGGAGAATCATCAACACTAAGCAAAGAATAAGAGATGGGAGGAAGTTGTGCAGATTAGTGATTATGGAGTCTGAACTAAGACTGTGAAAGATGGGGTAAAGATATGTTTTAAAATAAAAATAAAGGGGGGGGGGGGCAGTAAGTGAACTGTGTGTGCGAATTTGGATATTCTTCTTCATACTGTTACTACATTTCTGTGCCATTATGTAATAATTTTAACTGAGTTATATATGTAAATACAAACCACGGTGAAGGTGTGCTGCATCTTACACCATTCATAGGCGGAGCCACAGTCACACAACTATGAAACCAGCTGTAGCCTTCTGAGAACTTGTAATGTTACTCTGTTATGCCAAAATATTGTACACCAAAACCTCTCTAAAATGGAACATGTTTTAGACAATACTTCCTTACCAGGGTATGTCTCGTGCTGAGAACACAGAATGACAACTAATACTGAATGACCTCTCAGTAATTAGATATGCCTAACAAGTAAATGTAAATGTAAAACATTTATTGATACAGAACAGTCTCATTGAATATTTACTTAAAGTTTAGTTTTCTTATATTTCCAGGAATTTATCTGAGAAGGTATGTTTTTATCATTCTGATAGGTAAGAATGTGTGCTTTAATTGCAACAAGAATATCTGTAGGAATATGTCTACTGTTGTAACTTGGTGTTCAGTGGCTATTTAGACTTCATATTAGTGAATTTAATGATAAGGACACATCTTCAAGAATGTGTGTCCTCTGCAGCGTATAGGCAGGCTGTGTACATTTATTCCTGTTCAGACAGTCCTATGTGTAAGAGCAGTAATATGGCAGACTGACATGATATGGTGATGGGATAAATAAATGTGTTGCAGTGAACTGATCGAATGTGTTTTAATACATGTACAGTTCCCTAACAGCAACAGCTAATGATTTTGTGTAATAGTTGATACAGATAAGTGAAGACCTGTCAGAATACAAATGGAATTTGCGTGGGAAATTTGATTTTGAGTTGTTTGGTGTCCAAGAAGAAATAAAGGTACAATTTTTTGCAGTGGTACCAGTTAGTGATTCCTGGTTCAGCCATGGACTTGCTTCATCATTGTTTCACAAAGTGGAACAGTGTCAGATACATTCAGCCTTCTTTAATTTCTAGACTTACATCATATGTATTCAAAATGCTCAGTATATAGCCCTGGAAACAGACTACTACAGGAGAGTAACCAGATTATTTTAGAAGGGTCCTTGCATGGCTTTGGATAGTGTGTGTGATGACTATACTGCATAAGTGTTTTAATACTGTTAAAGTTGGTGTCCATTTTTCTCTATAGCATCTTATAAGTAACATTAGTGTTGATGCAGTGGGTGATGTCACTGCTAGAACAATAGAGTTTTGCTGTTCCTTGTGCTTAAATTTAGAAGTATTACCATTGAATTTCAGCTACAGAACCAACGGATCACTCCATAGTGGAGGACTTGATGCATGTCATCTGGGCCCAAGGACAGGAGCAAAACCGTTATGTCCACAATCCCAAGTCAGGCCTGGAACGGGATCGCGCATCTGTGAAAGACTTTTATCGTCAAGATGAGCTAAAGTACCATGGTCATGGTGCCCAGAGAGGACATACTACACTCAGCTTCTTCGGTGAGCTTCAAATCTGGCTTAAGCAGGAGATGTGCTATAATAGTTATGTTTGTGTCTTGGTTCATTTAATGATGCCTCATATTTAGTCAGGGACCTCCTAGCTACTTGTCTACACCATTACCATTATTCCAGCCTGCTTGACACCAGTCATGCGAATAGTTTGATGCAATGATGATGTTTTTCATTTTGCACTCTCACAGAAGAGTCAGTTCGTCAATCAGAGACATCAGCAGTGGCAGATCCCAGTATCTGTGGTGGTCACTGGCGAACACCTAGAAACTGTGATCCTGAGCAGCACAACTGTGAATATTATGCCAAGTGGGAGCACCTTCACAAGAAGGATGAAGTTCGCTTTACTATTGAAACAAAACACACCACTACATGGACAGGAATTGCATTCTCAAATGATACAAAGATGGTTAGTCATGTAGAATAATGGGCATGTGTGAGCATGGACAGTTACTTTCAACTGCGGGTTGGATGGGGCAGATAAGAGTGTGATGGCCAGTGTGCCTTGCATTATATTTTCTGATCTTAAGCAGTGAAAGTATCTGGCACCTTTCATTGAACTGGAGCATGAAGTAGATAGCCAAACTTTGTCTAGTGTTGAAGTTAAGAATGTTTGTAGATTTACTTCCACGCCTGTATACCTTCAAGTGAGCTTTTGTGTTCAGTCCCAAACAGATGCCATCTTGGGTTGGGTGGACAATAATGGACGTGCTTTCGTCATGGATACGTGGATTGGAGGTTATACATCACCACTGCTGGATGCCTCACAAGATATCTACAACATAAGTGGCCGTATCCAAGATGGTGTCTGTACAATAAGTTTTACAAGGAAGAGGTTGTCTTCAGATTCAAAGGTAATTCATGCAGAGCCGTAACTTTTGTGTGCATTGTTCTTCACTCGACTGGCTTTGAAATGCAAATTAAGGTGGCATACTTCGAATTACATCTCATATCAGAAACATTGTTCATGCATATTTCATTAATTTTTTAACACATACTTCCCAAGTAACATAATGCCCTTGATAAAATTTATGAGGAAGAATGCTGTGACATTCGAAACCAGAAAGGTGGCTCCTGCTAAGACCAGAAACTTGTTGGCGTAACCATAGTATCAATTTTAGGTATACCATTCCCATAAGTTTTTGTTTTTCACCTTATATGAATTCATTCCCCTTGTAACAGTGTTTAATGTTAAAATGACACTACATGTAATCTTTAAATGCTATAATTAAACTACTTACAAACAAAAGTGCAAGTCATACCCATTTCTCAGCATGCTGCATCATTGTCTGAAGATTTTATAACTTCTCTGTGACTGCTTTTAATTTCATTGTGTTTCTTTAAAAGCACATCTTATACCATACATGAGAACTGTCACTTGAATTTTTCATAGGCATTACATTAGCCATGGAATGACTGCATATTGTTTCTTTTTTCAGGATATATCCTTCACAGATGACCAGTGTTTCTATTTCATGTTTCCAGTCCGGGGTGGAGCATTTAATTCTGTCAACAAAAAAATACGGAAACATGAGATAGAGCCCAGTGTGTCAGCAGAGAGGATCTGCATCAGGCCATGTGTCAGAGGTAGACACCAAAGGAGACAGGAACTGTATGAGGGTTGCTCAAATGAAAACAATTTGGGGACTTAATAATAGTACCACTAGAGGTTCTTTGCTAAGGAGATCCATAAGCTGGTGTCTCAGTGGGACGCCTCCCCCAGTGCTCATGGCAACTGTTGCTAATGGCCACTGTGCCTTTGCGCGTCACTGAATTGGTTCCATTTGAACGAGTCTCGTACAGATGCTCACAGTAGCTCATTGCAGCTCTCTTCAAGGAAAAATGTGTAGTGTCACTTCAGAGCACATTAATATGTTGTTGTTAACGACTCAAGAGTATATATTGAGACCAGTAGTTGTGTTCAGAGTGGTGAAGCCATGTACTCCATTGATGTTCGTGTATTTCCATTACATATATCAAAAATCGGTCTGACTAAATAACTTCTGAAATTTTTTTCCTTATAATTCTACAAATTTTTCTGCAATAACCATATTTGAGAAAATCTATAGTTTTGATATTATGGAAATCAGGTGTTTTATTGGACTGATATGAATCAAAATTGAATTTGCTCAGCATCTTTTACTGTAGAGGCCCAATACAGAATTGTATAAAGTTTCCTCCAAGAATTCATTGTGAGGTAATTTCTTGCATTCTGTGCAAAGAATGCATAAATACCATTTACACGTCACTATTTATAGAACTTATCTATAACTACTTACATATTTGTGCAGTGACTTGAAAGCGAGAGACATTAATGGTTACCCGTAAATGCTAAATTTAATCTGAATAACACGTCTGTTAAAAAAGTAACTGCTGCATAGAAGCCAGAGTGTTTACATTATGAGGACAACTGGTGTGTGTTGTTCACGGAAATAATTTATTTTGAGAATCCCATTCATCACAGGAAGTCAATTAATGAAATCTGTGGACAAAATGTAAAGTTTTTGAATGTCAAGTTACATAGTTAATACAGTAGGCAATGGGCTTTAAAGAACTGAAGTGTCTTAGTGTTGGCTAATAAAGAGCCACACATTTGTCTGAAGAAATCATCATCCTTGAACACAAGAAACTGACTGGTTATCTCATTAGTAGTGCACCTGGCCTGTTTTCAGCAGATACCTGGGCAGTCTAACTGCCATAATATTGATGATCTTGAGGTACTGTATGGTGTTTCTGATACTGCCCATTCAGTGCCAAGACAGACAGGCTGTTACCACCTTCCTTACTATTTGCTATTCTTGATCATCTTCCAATCCATATGTCACCAGTTGCTATACCTCTGTAGTTCAAAGAGCTTTGGGGCCCACCCAGCCTCCTAGTCATTGAATAAAAGGGGCTCTCTCCCTCAGCTACTGCCAAGGTTCAGAATGAATGCAGTTATGCCTTCTTGGTCTGCACAAGGATGACCTTACTTTACTCTGCTTTACTGGACTGTACTTAAAACAATGATGGTACATAACTGAAGGATCTGTCGCTCATTATATATGATAAAACATGCTGTGACTTCATCTGAAAGTATTCATGTATGTTGCACAGACACAAATTCAGGGTTGGTGACCTCAACTGCTTCTCCTCTACGGCTCTCCTACAACGTAGAAGTGAAATTGGTGAACTTGGGTGAGAATTTCCAAATACCAACATCTGGTTCACCTGAGTTTGATATTCTTGCCAATACAGTTAGCAATGGTTTCAGTGGTGCTTTGGGAAAGCTGCCTGGATTTTATAAGCTTCATGTCACCCAGTTTCAAGAGTAAGTTCTATTCATTGACCCATTTAAGTTAAAATATTTCATGGTTACAGGCTGACATCATTCACCAGATGGGAAATTCCAGTACAGGTGTTACCTTCTGTCAGCATTCATACTTTCACACCTTGCTTATTAAATTCACATAATCCAAATTGGCTTATGAATTTTACGGACTTAAAACCCATTTCTGTCATCTGGGTGCTTGTCACATTGGTTTGAGATCAGAGCAGTGTTGCATCACTTCAATGGGTTCCCAGCCCAAGTCTAATAAAGTAACACTGTGTACATCTGCTGTGTGGTGCAGCACTGGCCTTGATGCTAAATACTGTTCAAAATTAAAGTCTGTTCAGGAAAAGTAACTATAATGTGCATACTGGTGCATGATCCCAATTACAGGGTAGACTGTATGAATTAAATTTTATTACTTATACTGGAATTCTAGGTTTTACTTTGTTCATTAACTCAACAATATGTAACTGAATTAATGGTTGGTTTGGTTATTTTCCCTGTTATTTTTGGTATGGCTTGCTTACTTGATAATCATCGTAGTCCTTTTGATTGTTAATTTAGTGGTTATGTGTTATTTGTCCTTTGAATTATATACTTGTAATTTTATGAACAGGCGCGATGACAGTGTGCTTGCAAAAATGAACGTGATCATAGACAAGGCACAGTATGAGAAAGGAAGGGCTCTCAAAGAGGACATAAGTCCAGTGAAGAAAACTCTGCAGGAAACTGTTGCAACAGGCAAAGTTGGAAACCTTGCTGTCGATCCAGGGTATCTTGTCTTTGAACCACAGGAATGTGAGTACATTTAAAAGTTAGAAATTGTGTTAAAAAATGTATTAAGGCAGCCTTTTATAATGTGTGCTGTGGGTGCACTATTAGATAACTGCAGTGATTTGTACACTGTCTTACAGTGACATCTGCTGTTCCTGTGGACGATGAGTCCCAGGAAGGAGGCCCGCTGCTGTCAGCAACAAAACTATACATTGTCATTGGCTGCATCGCGGCTTTGGTCTTGATTGCTGTTATTCAGGCTGGTTGCACCATCTACAAGACAGTACGAAATCCTTCTTCCTATCACAAGGTAAGTGGAATGCTTACAGCATTGTTTTTTGAGTTCCATTCAGAGGTCTTTTTCTCACATTCAGTATATTTCATGCCATTCTGTGCATTCTCATTATGTAATAATGAGAATGCACAGAATATAATAAATAAATTATTATTAAATCCTTGATCAAACTTTTATATTTATATTTCTCAAAACTTTGTTGGGCTTAGTGCGTTTTCCTTGTATGCCCACAATATGATATCTATCTATCTACCTATTAACAGTTTTCCAGTGTTACACTGGTTACTGGTTCTCTGTTTCAAAAAAAACAGTTGCAGTTTAAAATATCTGTATTTTTAAACACTGAATGGTGGACAGATTCCAAAAATTTAATGGTGATGAATGTCATATAACAGCATCACAACCTGCAAAATTGTATTGTGTCACTGATGATAATACTTGATCCAAATTTCAGTGTGGGTATGGGAAGTTAGAGCCTCCCTTCAGTGCCCGCTTGGCAAATAATGGGACAGTTTTACCTTTAACATTCTTTGAGACAGAAACGTGTGCATTTAAGTATGCCGACGTACCATTATTAGAGTGGATTTAATGTATAAATTTTCTTAGCTTTGGTGAAGATTGGGATTAAAAAATATATTAATTTGTACATTATTCCTCTTTACATTCTGATTGCCAATTTAATTATCTGGTACTTATACACTAAGAGCAGTTGGGGTCATGAGTCTTGAAAATCAATGATATGGAAAAGACTTATATACAAGGACGATTAGTAGTTCAGACATTCCCTTTGGACAGTTTGGTGAGCTGCACATCATATTATATAGGTGAAAGTTTATGCAGTACTCAAACTGCATGAATTGAAACCACAAAGATTTACCATCAAATGGACAATGTAACTCCACTTACATGACTGGGCCACCAATCTGCAAAACAAATCTTTATTTGGATTCTTTTCTGGTAATGAAACACCAGTAGATTTTGGTAATATAGGACATTAGTGAAGGGTTTGGTAACAGTTGGTTTAAAGATGCATGCACATATTTGGCTCACCAGTATCCATTAATAAGTTCTGTGAAGCTGCATGCAGTGTTTCAGATGGGGTTTGTCTGTATTCAGTACATTTTGTAGATTTATTTGTGACACAGTTTTCCAAGCAAGAGAACTTTCCTGGCCGTGTTTGAAAAACACAAGTTCAGGACTGGGGAAAGGATTTATTTGAGGTTGTATGTTGATCTACCCACATAATATCTTGCCTAGAACAAATTAACATTTGTCTCCAGAAAGTAAAAGGTAAATTTTACCCTGTAGCCTGCCATGAAGTCATAGAGGGGAGTAGAGGTATAGCTCTGCTCTTTCTTTAACCTTAGCATTAGATGGGGGTGGGTGGTTAACGCCATGTCCCAGCCGGATTACCGCCAGGAATGACCCGGTATCCGTTGTGTTGGAGGCTGAGTGGGCCCCAGGGCTGGTTTGCATGGGTGTGTTGAAAGTCTTTCCCCCATCAAGATTCATTCCCTGGCCGCCTAGCCCATAGCCTTGTCTCCAGAAGACAAACTTTAAACTCAAGAATATACACTACCCTATACTTCAGCCTTGGCAACAACCAGTAGAACGCAAGGAACATTCAGTTAGAATATCAGACGTTCCCAGAGGACAGAAAGAATACTCAAACACATACACATAAATGCTTTAAAATTTTGATCCCCCCCACAAGAATTGTAAATACAAAGTCAAGATTCAACATGACAGTAAGAGAGGATTTCACAGCCATGCCAGATACTTCGGAGCACAATTTCACTGCCACGTGTACCACAGCATAAAAGGTATTTGATTTCACTAGTCTGATTATGTGTATGTCATACCACAGGATTATATTACTGTAGAATTCTGACTGAAGGCAATTACACTAATTGGAACTTGGGAGATAAAAGGTTAAAGCACAAAGACTCACACTAATCCCATTATCATCACATTCTCATTTTTGGCCGTGCTCTGTTGGCTGGTATGCCGTACGTAGTGGGTGTATGGGATACCACTTGGGACCCCAGGCAATTTCCACCCCAGTGACTCCCCTGCACCTTACCTTTACACCGATAACTGGACTTCTTCTCGCCTGGAACAGCCCAGTTTTGTCACAGCCCGGAGAAACTGGTAATTACTGGGTGAGTGAAGTCAAGTTGCTTCCTAACCTCTTAAGTAACTATAAGAACCCAGAAGGAAATACCGAAACATCTTCAACAACTTTGCACTCCCTTATCATTCATATTTACCTCTTTAGCATGTTTCATAAACTGTAACATTTTAATCCCTCTACAGTGGCTGTTATTTGAAGACAATTCATTCACTCTCTTCAGATATGGCACTGGCGATATACAAATTATACTGTTGAAAATCCATTGAATGGTTAGCTGTAAATGTTCATAAATGATGGGAGATGCTCCTCCGGCTTTAAATATATTGTGACATGATCAAGATGCACATACCTTTGTAAAGAAAAAATAAATGTGAAACTACACCAGGTATGGATTTGTAGAACCGTAGTGCAACATGAGGTTTGCTGTTTCATCGTTATTACAAAAAACTGTTCACATTTCAGGCCTTTAGATTCTTTATATTTATGCATCTACCAAGAATTGTCCTTTGTCAATATTCTGCTGGATGCCTGACTTTCAAAATTTACTGCAGAAAATATTAAGTAAATTATATTGCTCATTAAACTCAAAATAAATATTTCTTGCAGTTAATGGCTCACAGGACTGACACGCGCACACACACACACACACCTTTCTCTCTCTTTCTGTCTCTCCACTTCCGCATGACAACTTCCTCTTTCCCTCATGCAAAGCTCTAATGATGAAAGCAAAATACTGATTTGTCTCATAATGTACAGTTTCTCCTTGCTAGGCTTCACAATTTTGTGCTACTGGCTACAGTTAGATTAATATTGGCAGCATTTTAATCCTTAAGTTACATACACATCAGAGGTCTGTGTTTGGTTCACTTCTTGAACCTGCTGGTGTAACGGATGAAGTAAGTTGCCACATACATTCTTTGGATCCAAGATAAACAGAATTATCAAAATTTGTAATGAATATCATGCAACTTAATTCATTGGTCTCTTGTGATGGCTGTGAAATGTCACTTGATAAAAGTCAAAAGAAGTGCATTACTCTTTGATACATGTCAGTACTTAGGGTATAAATTATGAAATTTGCATGAAGCATATAAAAATTTATTGAAAAAATGAGGTGCAAGAGTATATTGGTGGTTTAAAATGAACAGAATTTAATCCTGTGCTTTATACTGCACAGTTAAGACGGTTTGTGAAACACAGTTTCTTGGATTTGCCTTCGTCTGAATTTGTTGTGTGTACTGAAGAGCTGTATTTTTTTCTTTTTAGGATCATCTAATTCCAAATTCAGCCTGGAAGGACTATTCTGCAGCCAACACAAACTACGCATTTGAAGCATTTGAATCTGAAGAGAAACCTACAGGGCCACCAGGGACTTTACCTAACAATGGTTCCTCTCGGACTGCGGGAGGCCCACACAAGCCACTTACAGCAGTAGCAGCACACAATAGCAGTGGTTATCAAAACAATGGAGGACATTATGCTGACACAAGGTCCTTGCAGCGTCCACAAGGTCGCGGTGGTTACCAAGTGCCTGGTCCCATAGAGCGAACCACTTACTCACTCCCCAGGACAGTTCATCAAGCAGGGGGAGTTGGTCCCCCTCATAATGGCTACTATACCCAAGATCGACATCGTGGGCCACCTCGTCCACATAGTGAACTACAACCTGATTTCTACTTCATGCCATCACAGAGGAAGTATTCAGGAGAAGTGGTGAGAGTATATGTGGACTACAATAAGTAGAATTCTCTAGGACATAGCTGAAATGAATCTTTAACCAAGGAAGAAATCACAAAAGAGCAAATGACAACAAAGAGCAGGCAAACCTGAGTGGTTACTAGACTGATAATTCTGATCCAAGGGAAAATGTTACTACCACAGATGACTGATGAAAACAAGCAGCAGCTATCAGCTTGATGTGACAAAGCCAGTACTTACAGATGTCACTTCTGTAGTAACAAAGTTAAGATGCGTGGCTGAAGAAAAGAATGCCGTCCTGTTCAGAATGTCAAGAATGAGTGGAGTGTATAAGGACAGGTTTTAAATTCATCGCTGCAAATAGACGTACACAATTTGTGATTCATAATTACAATGCACTTCTACATATAACACTCTGTTTCAGATATGAGACCAAATAATAGGACAGTGTTAGGCTTGCATTGTGGGTACTGTCAAAACTGGACATACACAGCAGCTTTTGCTTAGAGGACTAAATTGTTATGCAGATTCCTTACTTCATGTATAAGTTTCATCACAGGACAGTGTTCTATATAGTCATGTGTAGAATGTGCAATAGTGATAGAATATGTTAGTATGAAAACTCAGTTGTCCCTGCCAGTTTCAGACGCCCATTTTCCAGTCAACAGGTGACTGAATCAGAGAGTTAACATGAATTTGCTCTCTTTCTTATGCTCAATACTACACCCACAGTATTTTATCTGTATACATTCCTATTCATTTCTTGCATATTTAAATGTCCCTCCAAAATTAAACTGTTAATATTTCCATAGTCTAATAAATAGTTCTTGTTAAATAATCAGCACACCCAAACGAATAGACTGGCTACATTTCCTCTGCTTCTAGTTCCATCTTCCTACATCTGACTAATTTCAGGGATGCCTTGCAATACAGTCAAAACTGAACTGCAGTTTATGACCTTTACAGGCAGCACTGCTGCTCAAAAATAAGACTATCCCTCCAATTAAAAATCATTTTGAATTTTAATACAGAACATGTATCATGTTTTCCCTTTCATTCTTTCATTTCAGTGAACTTGAAGATGAGAATTTGAATCAGTAAAGCTATAGAGATGGATCTTCATAAGCAATATGAAGGTAGCAAATCTGTCCTCTCCATTTCCTACCTCCTCTTTCTATTTAAATGTACTAAGTTGGGTTTGATGGCATTATTCTTTTGGAGTGTGCGGACTGAATGTTCCATATTTATATTCATTCAATGATTAAGTGAGCTCCATGTTGTGATATGTGTGTGTGTGTATGTATGTGTGTAAAATCCTGTACATAAGTTTGCCTGTATATTGTACAAGTGTGAAGAAACAAGAAGTAACATGCTTTTGTGTAAATTGCATTACATATTCTGGCTGTATTATGTGCAGAAATCAACTTGGCAATAGAAACTCCAGAAACACCTCCACAGAAGGAAATACAGTAGAACCCTGATTTATGATATATCTGGGTGAACAAGCTTTTTGTACCTTAGATCAAGATTAATTTAAAATGGGGGGGTTATGTGAAAATCAAACAGAATATTACTGCTGTGGTGGCAAAAACATTGCATCCCCTCTAAATTTAAATGTAATAATGTTTTTCTTCAATCCATCTTATATTTATAGCTGATTTATTTATTTTGTAGGACATAAAAAACTTGAATAATGAAGACATTTTATAAGTCCATTCTTTTGTCAGTGTGGTGTGTGATGACCAATCATAAAACAGCTTACAGTAGTGATTTACAATGAACCAAGAACAGTGCTTCTGTGTAAAAGGCACTTGTCATGGCCCTTTGTAACACAGGCTCCCTACCCCTTGATGCTCGACAGGAGAGTGCTGCATTAGTTCACATTCGTCTCTGACATTAATTCAGTACTAATACAAATAATCACAGTGTTATTAATGTAACCCACACCTGAAAGATGTAAATATCAACCCTAAATGAAGGGTCCAAAGGGGGTGTATAGACCAATTTTCATGCCTTAAATGCGGGAAAAACCTATAATTGAGAAACCTTAAAGCAAGGAACATTATTCATTCTTTATATGCGATTCTGGCTGGGACCACAAAGAAATGAACCTAAAATGCAGGAAGATCTTAAATTGGGATTCTACTGTATATAGGTCAGTACAAATATTATGTTAATTGAAAACAATTAGGAGGGTATATAATAAGCTCTTTGTACCCAATTACAGGAAACTGAAACAAAAAGTGTAGTAGTATATATCTAGATACACAAATGTACACTTCTAAACCAAAATGCCTTTATAACTGTTAATAATATTCATAGACATCATATAATATAAAAACTGTAAAAAAAAGTAACAGTTTAACTACACATGAACTATGTATGCCCTGTTCTAATATTTCAGATCATTATAAATACAAACTAACACAATTTAAAATGCTTCTGAAAACCTGTAATAATGATGTAATTATGAACTAGAACTTCCAAGCCTTGAAAGTTGAGGCCCAAGCAGCTACATGAGTCCAGTCGGGGTATTTGCTCAGGAACTTTTTAAATTCTTCAGACATGGATTCACGACTGTTCATGTAATGACCAATTACTGCTATGTCCAAACGCACAGCAGGTGCACCTGCAACATCCTAAAAGGAAAACAGTAACAAATAATGTCCAAAACCACAGTCATTTCTATTTTTGAAGCTTCAAGGGCAGTGTTTTTCTTTTGTTGAAAGAGAAAATATGGTCTTATTTATTTGAATTGTTGAACAATTTTCATACAAATTTGGATGGATGTTATGACTGAAAGTCACTGCCACCTTGTATATTTTGGTTTTTACAAATTATGGGGTGGTGCTGCTTTCCATCTGCATACTTCATGAAGAAGCAGCTGACATTCCCTACCATTTGTGTACTTAATGCTAAAAAGCACTGGTCAAGCTAATAAGAATGTAATACCATGTAACCTCTGCAGTAATAACATTGAATTCATTCTTTAAAAACCTCAAATGAAATTTATTTACACAAAGCCAGATCTATTGTGACGGGCCTTTAGAATCACATCACAGAAAATGTGTTCTTAGAGTTCACAAATAATGTTGAACATCAGGTCTATGTAAGAACACTGAAACATGTCTTGGACTATGAAAGACACCAATTTTAAAAAATCTGAAATAAAACGTACATGAGCAGAATAAAATACAAGAGAAACAATACCTGTTCAAATGCATGTGTCTCATCATCGTTGGATTGATGACTTTAAAGCTGACAAATACACTACCATTTTGTGTCTGTTGTTGGACAAAAAACCGAAGAACTAATCCTATCTACAGTTCAGTCATACATGTAGTCCTTTTTCGTCCATCTTTCATTTTCAGGTAACACCCTTTGTTTGGCTAAATACTAGAACACTGCTGAGAGAGTATGAAACATGGTAGAACAAGGCTGGAAGACAGTGCACTTACTGTAAACTGTCCACTCACCATTTAGTTGAGATTGATATTCTTGGTGTATCTGCCTTTATTTAACAGTCCTACTTTTATTACATGAGTGAGAAACGTAAATCTACATCCCCCAGTGCAACTCCAATAAAAAACAGCACAAGGCAATGAGTACTGAGGAGAAATCAGACATAATATAGCAGCTTAAAAAGGTGAACAGACTGCTAGTATATCCAAGCAAAGAGCAGTATACATAGCGATTCATAACAATGCAGATAAAATTGAAAAAAGTAACTATGACTGTAACACAGCTGCCATTGCCTTGCCTACCTCATTATCTAATCCATCTGACCCTTTTGCTCCATCATCTTTAAAAATGCTACCACCAGCACTAACACCTTCCTCACATCATGTCAACCACTATTTAACATAAGCGTACACCAGTTTACAGTTCCTTTACGAGTTACTTGGGTTAAAAATGAATATTAATTGTTTATTTCAATACTTCTATTAGTAACACAATATAAGTGTCGTGTAGCGTAGCACTGTGTGTGTGTGTGTGTGTGGGGGGAGGGGGGGGGGCAAGGGGGCATGTGGGTGGGTGGGAAGAGCTGTCATTGGTTTAATTAACCCTAATTCTTGCCTTCCATTTCTTCTTATTTAAATAAAATATCTGAC
>Ga0136643_10001307_pt1 | contig 30045 bp, 23 predicted proteins | sample TergutLab28metaG_FD_96883 | JGI IMG/M metagenome (GOLD analysis project Ga0136643, IMG submission 96883) | Labiotermes labralis P1 segment gut microbial communities from Petit-Saut dam, French Guiana - Lab288 P1 (version 3) (version 3) | ecosystem: Host-associated > Arthropoda: Insects >... | reverse complement strand
TATATTATACGTCATGGCGGGCTTGACCCGCCATCTCTGGCAGCGTTTGAGATTCCGGGTCAAGCCCGGAATGACGAAATTATGCATAATATTCATAGAAAATGCTTAGCGAGACAGCCCCCTTGCGTAAAAAGAAAGCCCCGATAAAGCAGACATAAACATAATTCAATTCATCTTATAATAAAATTAGCTTGAGGAAAAATATTTTCCCCAAGCTAATTTATGTCACTATCGGTTAATCTGTTTCACATGTCTCTTGCGGAAAGGTGAAGTTATGTCTGATAACAGCAAGTTTTACACATTAAAGGGATATGCCTTGATAGAGGAGAATCGAATCACATCGTCCATGGAAGACTATTTAGAAATGATTTACAGGATCCATACAACAGGCGAAGCGGTAAGAATCGGTGCCGTTGCGGGGCGGTTAAATGTCAAACCTTCTTCTGCTACAAAAATGGTTACCAATCTTAAAGAACAGGGACTGGTTTTATCCGAAAAATACGGATATATACAGCTTACAGAGGCAGGTATTAAACTTGGGAAATACCTGGTTTTTAGACATGATACCCTCCATCGCCTTTTGTGCTACATAAACCAATCAGAAGACGAACTGGAGCAGGTTGAAAAAATTGAACATTTTATTAATATCGAGACTGTGCAAAATATAAAAAAATTGTTAGATGGTATATCAAACACATCTCCTACTCCGCTTCCAACTTAACCTGTGCAACCCGCTCATAATCCACTCTAGGAAACAATTCCCCAAAGCCCTTATCCCGCACGGTAACAATAGCCTCCGCGTTGGATACAAAACTAAGCCCAATTTCCAAACGGGTAGTCCCTTTTGGGCGAACAGGCAGCCCGCTAAGCAGCAATTTTCCAATACTATGCAAATCTCCACCCATTTCGCGCATACATAGCGACAACCCAAGCTCACCATCAACTTCTCGGTTAACAATCACCAATTTAGGCGGGTGCGGCTGCCACCAAAACGCGTTGCGATCCACAAGCGGCAGAAAGTTTTCGCCATCTGTCAAGCCGATATCGCAAGTCAATTGATGCTTATCTTCCAACACAAGCTGGCTGGTACCCGCAGCCCCCAGTGCCCTGGCAGCGACAATTGCCGCACCTTCGCTCGTAACCATTTTAGAATTTTTATAAAACTGTACTTTCGCATTTGGGAAAAGCGCGGCCACCGCGTCTTTCGCCCACAGCATTTCAAAACCACCGCCTACACACAGCACGGTATCCACATCGTCGTGGGTAATGGCCTTATCACAAATACTTTTGTCCAACACGTCTTGAACAAATGCGTCAAAACGACGTGCATACGGCTTTATTAGATTCTGTATCTGCTCGGCAGTTATCGTTTGCTGAAACGGCGGATAGCAGAAATTAAAATACACCTTAACCGGCTTTTGCCTGATACCCTTTTGAAACAGTATATCCTTATGCTGGTGAGCAAATGCCGCTACATGCTCTTTTATTTGCCGCATTTTATCTGTAGACAGTGGCTTCCCTTTACCCATTTCGGTAATCACAAAATTTTCGTAAAAAGCCGCCACGTCGGCGTTTATTTTGCTCATACCAATCTCACCGCTAAAAAGAGAGGACATGCTGGCTACGGTAGTTTTATCATCCATCCGCGTTACTTGATAAAGCCCGCCTCGCAACTCCCGCGCGCCAAAGTCCAGCAAAAGGGTATATCCGCCCATGGGTGCCGCTTCGCCCGGAACCGCCACCTCGTTATGCCCCCTAAAGTAATGCGCCAACACACATTCTCGATCCGGCACAAGGCCTATTAGCTCCTTATCATACCCAGCAATTTTGAATGCGCGTTGCAGCTCCTCATATGCCTGCTCGCTAAAATAGGCGGGAACAGTTGCCACAATGCCGACAATTTCCGCCTTGGGGTTGATGCTTTTTACATTTGACAGTATTTCTTTAATAAACATTCCAAGGATCCCCGCCACGCTTACAGAGCGGCGGTCTACATCTATATAATCGAACTGCCCCAGCCGCTCCATTAAAGAGCTTATAGTAAGCTCCTTGCCCGCACCGCGGTTAAGCATTGCGTACTCGCCAAACACCCATTCTTTGGAATCCGCGATATACTGCATCACCGTGGGAACGGATGGCTTGCCGTAGCCGCCGGACAAGTCTATTGTTTCGGGCGCACCTTGCGCCACGTTGTAAAAGGCCATCCCCGAAGAGTCGTTACCCAAATCAAGACCTATGATATAATAGCTTTCGTTTTGCTTTTCGGCCATGGATAGGGATTTGTATTTTTTCCAGTTCATAAAATCCTCCTTGGGGCAACACAGTGCCAGCCAATATTATCTTGCGGCAATAACATTGGCCCGCAATATAACCTTGTCTCCCTGCCGGTATCCGGCGTTTAAAACTTTAATAATCTCGCCTTTAGCAAAACCTTCTTGGCTTTCCGCCACCATTATCTCATGCTCGAACGCGTTAAATGCTTCATGTGCCATCGGCCTTATGGTTGTGATATTGCTCTTTTTAAGCAATGTTGTAAGCCGGGCAAATGCGGTGTCCAGCAATGCCACAACATCTACCATATCCGCGAGTTCTCGTAGCCGCGATACGCTGTGCGTAAAAATTTCTTCGAAAGTGCACACCTCATAAAGTAAAACCTCTTTTTTAAAGCGGAAGGTAAATTTGTCCACCTTGTCGAGATAGTTAGCTACATGCTTTTGCACACGCGCCTTGTAGCCATCAAAAACTCTATCTTCAAGGAAAGTGGTAAAAAACACAGCTACATTATCATTATCATGAGGGAAGTCTAACCATGCATTTTTAGCAGCATCCGGTACAAGCCGCAGATCGTCGTCCGACGGTGTAATTTTCACTTGAGCAAAAGCGTGCAACAATTCTTGCCCCTTGGCATCAAATGCCTCTATGCTCTCTTGCAGGCTCTCAATTTTTATCTCAACAGTCTCGGTTATGCCTGCCAAAATATCATGATACAAGCGGTTATCTTGCGAGATGTCAGGTACTTCTTGCGAGATTAGAGACTTATACAGCTTTACAAATTCTCGCGCAACTGCTTCCGCCAAAAATCTCTCGTCGCTAACGGCGCGTTTGATTCTATGCGCCGTTTTAGGCATTTCTGATTGCAATTGTCCAAAAAGAGCCACCGCCTCGTCGCCCAACAGCTGGAAAAAATCTTCTGCTTGCACCTGCCAAGGTTCTATCGAGTTTATTACCGCCACCATTGCCTCTTCAAACTCTTCGTAATCAGGTGCCATCATACGTACAGGCGGAGAACTCAGCATTTCTTGAAACCTTCTGATAACAGGCCCTGTTTGCTGGTATCCTACCCGCAGCATATCCAAAATTGTATACACAGTTTCCAGATTTTCAGTGTCAGTTGGATCCGTATTTTCCGCCGCCACCGTCTCAAGAGCACGAACCTGCACTTTTATTATGTTAGCAAGCTCTTCCCATTCTCGTGTAATAAGCTCTGTGTACATCCCCGTTATCTTACGGGAGTACAGGTCATCAAGTTCCGCCAGGCAAATACGCAGCCCTTTTTGAAAATTGATATATATCTCAGCCAAACATTCCCGGACCACAATTTCCTTGAGGGCAGTGTCTGTGCACTCAAGCGAACACAACTGCGCCCACTGATCCGGCATCTCATCTTGCACCCACGGAATAAAGCCCTTGCTTATACTTTTGATATGGCCATTTACATACGATACCGCACGGGCTACTATGAGGCACTTTTCCTGCAGAATTGGGTTTTCAAAAGAAGGGTAACTTACACCGCTGTTTTTTTCTATCTCATGCTTGGCCACTTCAAACTCCGTAAGCCGCGACCGCAATACTTCGCAAATACCACCGATTAATACCCGCGTCATACCCTCGTCCCCATATATACTTTGCGCAAGCTCTATCACACGCCGATATACATCCATCAACTCTTCGAGACGGGTGTAAACATCTTCATCACCGGTACCAAGGCGCGAAAAGCGAGCCGCATTGCGTTCAAGAATAACGCCGGCAGCTCGCCCTATATTTGTAAATATTTCGTTGGTACGAAGTTCGATATCCTTCTTAACAGACGCGTCAAGGTTTACCCATGAGTCCCATAGGGCTTGACGCCGGGCAGTTCGTGTTGCAGACATGTAAATGCCTCCAGTTGTTTGATTGGAGAACTACGGGGCAGGCGTTTTGCTCTTTAGGCCGCCCCGCAAGCTTTTAATTTTTAAGAGTTGTACAGCTCGTCCACTGCAAGCTCCGTTACCACGCCGTCAGTAGACAAGCTTCGCGCAGTCACACGCAACATATTGTCCTGGCCCACGTGGAATAAGACTTTGACCTTTTCCTGCCCGCGCGGGCCCTGTGGTATGCCTCTAAGCGATGTGCCCGCCAAGCGTTTCATGCCCTCTTGGTTAACTTGCTGGTTCTTTTCTTTTTTAGGCATAGTGCTTTCGTATACGACTATTGCCATGCTGGTTACATTATCAAAGTTGGTTATAAGCGGCTCTGTAGCGTCTATGGTTAGACCATCCGCAGGGATATCAAGCCCCGCGGGCACTATTTCCATAAAGCGGCGTCCGGCAATTTCTAGCCCCAGAGGATGAACGGTGCGCTCCTGCATAACAGGGCCACGTACAGTTGGCATCATTATCATATTGCAGTAATGCGCCGCCCCCTGGGAAATACTTAGTGCCGGGCTTATTTTTGATTTGAACGGCTCTTTCTTAAACTTCTCGGTAATTTTTTCACTCACATATAGAATGGAAGAACTTCCGCCTACCAGAAAAATCTCGTCGATATCCGCCTCGGTTAAGTTGCCTGCTTCGAGACAGTGGTTAACACATGTTAGTGTTTCACCTATGAGATCGCAAACTGTCTTGCCTTTAAATTTCTCAAAAGCTTCTTCGCTGTCGCCAAGTGCATTTTGCCGTGCGTGGGCTAGGAACTGCTCACGGGTTATCTCCATGTTAATATTAACAATGCGCGGTTCTTGGATAAGCGGCGCAAGGGTAATTTTTGTAGATTTTGTTTGTGAAAGACGCTCTTTGGCTTGGGTTGCGGCTTGCTGCAAACGCACAAGTGCTACTTTCTTCTGGCGCTTGGATACACCATCATCGGCGTTTTCGTCAAACAGGTCAATTTCTTCGTTGGTGAGCTTTTTGAATTCCTCATATACGATATCCATAATAATTTTATCGATATCGTTACCGCCCAAGTTATTATCGCCATAGGTGCTTACGATAGAAATAACGGGCTCCCCTGCGTCTTCGGTTTTAATCTCCAATACACAAGCATCAAAAGTGCCGCCGCCAAAGTCGTATACCAATACTTTTTTGTTTGCATCTTCGTTAACTGCGTATGATATTGCAGATGCGGCCGGCTCCAAGCGAAGATAAACATTCTCAGGGTCAAAACCCGCAAGAATGGCGGCGTCCTTGGTCATTTTCTTTTGTTTATCGGTGGAGTTGGCGGGTACCGTTATTACGCATCCAGAAAATTCTCCGGTAATGCTCAGTTCTTCTTGTGCGTATTCGTCGGCCTTTTGTTTTAGATAGCCCAAGATTTCTCCGGCTATCTGCTCCGGGGTAAATGTAAATTCCTTATCGTCTACATAAGCGGTTAGCTTTTGGTCGCTGCCCAAGTACCGCTTTATTGATAAAATTGTGGACATAGGGTAAATAATAGCCGCTTCACGTGCTTGAACACCAAAGATGCGGGACAGTTTGTCTCCGTCTTCCGGGTCAGACTCAAACTGTATCGCTGTGGGGAATATATTTGCCCCATCTATGGGGATGGTCTGTGCTTCCCCTTCTTCAAAATTGTAAATACTTACCACGGAATTAGTAGTACCAAAGTCGATGCCCAGGAATAAGCCCCGTTCCGTATCTAATCCTAAAGTTCCCATGTGTACCTCCTAGATTGTTTTGATTGTGCTATATAGATATACGATGATTAGATGTAAGTCGCTTACTATTATGATACCTTTTTTATCAGAAAAAATCAAAGGGAAATGTCGCGGGGCGCAGGGCAGTCTAACAGGGACAAAATTTATACCTCGTGTATGCATCAGAAATTGACAAAATCATGGACTCTGTCACGTTGTTTTGTCCTGCTTCCTAATATATACTATCTACAAGTCAAGAAACACCTCTCTTGTAACCATAGCTTTCATCTGGCTCTAACGCTAAACGGTAGCCCCGTCACTACGGCAACCCAGCTCAGAAGCGCATGTGCTTACATTGATAGCTGTTTAGTGGCTTATCGGATGGATATGCCAAGCTTATATTAAGATGAAAACACTGTTGCAAAGTAACAAATGCGCGCGGCAATGGTGGCCGAGTCTGTAGTTTTTATAAAGTTGGCCGCTGTTTGTCCACAGTGTGGGGTAACCCGTGCGCAACACTTGTATATATGGGATTTCCTAAATCTGTACAGCATATATGTGGGTGGTAAAATACAAAATGAAAGAATAAAATATGTAGACTTTTTTATACTGCAACCAGTTATGGTTGGCCTGTTTGAGTTGTTGTTCCCCTTTGGCGGCACGAAAGTGCTGTTGATGGGGAATTTTTGTTTTATAGTGAACAAATTATACAAATTACCGCCTTAACAAAGGGCGGTTAAGATATATTTGCGTACAATATACCACGATATTTTCAATTTACAAGTTGTCGTTTATTTGGTATTGTTTTACTGTAAATTTTCGAGTACATAACTGTACATACGATAGGAGATGAAGATGAAAAGGATATGGTTTTTGACAATGTGCGTAGCACTTTCCGTTGCGGCTTGCGGCAGACAGACAGAAGAATATTTCGAAGTAGAAGAAATTCAAACAACCGAGTATAAACCTGAAAGGGGCGAAGTTCAAACACCTGAAGATAAACTTGAAACCGCAGAAATCCAAATAGCCAATATCGAAGGAGTTTACCGGGCAATCCTACCGCCGGGGTCGCTTACTATCGACCACTTTTTAGAAGACTTGGACTACATGGTATACGTCCTAGAAAACAACTTCGCGCTGCTGGAAGTAGCATACTGGGCACGTGGTGTAGACTACAGGGTACTTGCTACCAATGCAAGAGAAGCCATACTTGCTATGGATGAGCCTTGCGAGGATATGTTTTTAGCAATAGTCTTTACGCATTTTTATCCTCTTATGGGTACAGGGCATTTTTTAATTTTTAGCATAGATAATTTCAGTTATATGAGAGGAAGGGCGTATGGCGGGTATGGTGGTCCGCACCGTGTAATGAATGTTCAGCTGTTGCATTCGCCATTGGCAATGCGATTTTATGGTTCAAGGCTGCAAAACCAAGCCGCTTTTATAGAGGCACTTCAAGCAGTGGTGGATGGTCTGGAGCAACCAATGACCAATCATATGTACGGTACATTGCTCGGCGATAACGAGCCTAGAAACCGTACTGCGTTTACTCAGGTTATTGAAGAAGGTCGAATCGGTTATATATTTGCAGGTTCATTTATGACGCTTAGAAGATATCAAACGCAAATTTTCAATTTTTATCGCGAAATAGCGGATTTCGAGCATCTTATAATAGACTTGCGTGGTAATGGTGGAGGCAATATTAATGAATTCTTGGATGCTTTGCTAAGACCTCATTTGACAGAAGCAGTTGACGACCCTTTGAGCTTTCATTTTTTCATAGATGGACCACATATACGCAGGTTTGGTGATGTCTTGTTTGCGTCTACAACCTCGAGCGGCTTTAGAACAATTACAGAACCCTACCGTCCTGTTCGTGATGTTCTTGCGGAACACGACCTCACCGATACTCACTTGCCGGATTTTGAAAGGCTTCATTACGGTGCCCCTTCCGGAAAAACAGTTGCTCGCCATGGCAGAATCGAACCAAACAATGCCAGATTTAATAACCAGCCTCCTTTTGGCGGCAAGATATGGATGCTAACGGACAGTAGAATGGGTTCTGCCGCAACGGCTGCGGCATGGTACTCAATGGAGGTTGGGCTTGCTACTCATGTTGGTGACGTAACCGGCGGCGCATTGGGTGGCCCCCGCACTACAGTGTTAATGCCAAATACAGGCATAGTATTTTACTTTGATATTTTTTACATGACCGACGCCCGCGGTCGCCCGTTGGAGGCAGGAACAATTCCCCACCACTTTAACCGCCCCGGTATGGATGCACTTGAAACGGTGCTTGCGCTTATTGAAGAAGGCGACTATTAGGGTTTGTGCATATCTACGCAATTCGCTAACAAACAAAAAGTATCGGGTTTTTGATTAATATACTACCTTAGATAGGGGATGAATATGAAGAGGATATGGCTTTTGATAATGTGTATAGCACTCTTCCTTACCGCTTGCGGTAGACAATCCGAAGCAGAAGAATATTTCGAAACCGGCGACGAATATAAACCTGAAATAATCGGAATCCAAGTACCTAAAGATGAACTTAAAACAGCAGAAATCCAAATGGCCAATATCGAAGGAGCTTACCGAGTAATCCTACCGCCAGGGTCACTTACTATTGACCACTTTTTAGACGATTTGGACTATATGGTATATGTTCTCGAAAACAACTTCGCACTGTTAGAAGTAGCATACTGGGCGCATGGTGTGGACTACAGAATACTTGCCGCCAATGCAAGAGAAGCCATACTTAACATGGATGAGCCTTGTGAGGATATGTTTTTAGCGATAATCTTCACACATTTTTTCCCTTTATTCGGCACAGGTCATTTCAGAATTTTCGACCCTGATGTGTACAATCATATGAGAGGATGGGGATATTGGGGATACAGCGGTCCACATCGTAGGATGAACGTTCAGCTTTTACACACGCCGTTGGCATTGCGGTTTTATGATTCAAGACGCCAAGACCAAACCGCTTTTATAGAAGCAGTACAAGCCGTGGTTGATGGTCTCGAGCAGCCGATAAGCAATCGCATATTCGGTACATTGCTCGATGATAGTGAATTTAGAAACCCTACTGCATTTACCCAAGTTATTGAAGAAGACAGAATCGGTTATATATTTGCAGGTTCATTTGCTACGCTTAATAATCATCGAACACAAATTTTCAATTTTTATCATGAAATAGCGGATTTTGAGCATCTTATAATAGACCTGCGGGGTAACAGTGGCGGAAGCATCAATCAATTCTTGGACATTCTACTAAGGCCTCATTTAGAAGAAGCAATACAAGCCCCGCGGAGTTTTCACTTTTTTATGGACGGACCACATGTACGCAGATTTGGTGATGTATTGTTTTCATCCACAACTATGAGTGGTTATTTAACGATTGCAGAACCTTATCGTCCCGTACACGAGATTTTAGTCGAATACTACCTTCCAGATGCCCGTTTGCCTGACTTTGAAAGACTTCGTTACGGTGCGCCTTCCGGCAGGGCTTTTGCTCGTCGTACTATAGTTGAGACTTATATTTATCCTAGTGCCGTAATATCCGACAGTCAACCTGCTTTTAACGGTAAAATATGGATGCTAACAGACAATAGAATGGGCTCTGCCGCACAGGCTGCGGCATGGTATTCAATGGAAACAGGATTTGCTACTCACGTAGGTGATACAACAGGCGGTGTTTTGGGAGGTCCCCGCACCTCGGTGCTAATGCCAAACACAGGCGTAGTTTTCTACTTCGACATCTTCTACATAACAGACGCACGCGGTCGCCCGCTGGAAGCCGGAACAATCCCACACCACTTCAACCGCCCCGACATGGATGCACTTGAAACTGTGCTTGCTCTAATTGAAGAAGGCGATTATTAGAACACAATCTGCTAAGAGTGAAAATAACGCCGAAAAATGATTACAATGTGATGTTAGGGATATTTGAGAAAATTAATGCAAGGAAGGATGACAATATGGAAATAAGGGTTATTTTCAAAAATGTAATGTTTCAATATGATTCAAGTGTTTCGTGTAAGGAAAGAGAATTTGTTTCTCAGATTGACGCAAGCACAACGTTATCACAATTATTTGAAAGTGCAGAAGAATGGTTTGCTGATTTATCAGAATATTATTATCTAAGTGGAGTATTTTCTTTTAATACCCCCTGCATCCCCTATGTGATTGATTCTAATGGCATAGTTAAGTGGGATGTTTTATTCCAAGACACAAAAGTAGCGGATTTTGTTTCAACACACAAAATAGAAAATGGAACTATTATCGCAAAAGTCGGTTATGTTCAGGCTGGGGGGCCGGGATTTATAGAGTTGGCTGAAATATGGTCATTGATTTACCCCATTATAGAGCAATTTGTTACACTCATTGGTTTGAGCACTATTGTCGGGGGAGCTGGGAAATGGGTTCACTCGTTACTTAAGAAAAAGGCAGTCCCCCCGCAATCATATTTTGACTTAATATTTTCAAGGCAACAGTGGAACCACTTTGAGTTTGCTAAAAAGCTAGAAATTGAACCTGACAAGGCGAAGCAACTGCTCAAAATTTTTGGTTACAAATATTGCTCATCTGAAATGTCATACATTCAACAAGAAAATTCTCTTGCTTTAAGAGAAAAGTTATCCCAAATAAATGTACTGGACATTAACAATAATAATTGATATATCGGCACATTCAGTTTGTGCGTTATTTCCACCCTTAGCGGTATGTGCTGTAGAATTTGGTTTACAAGTTTTGTCTTACCCACCAACCGTAACCAAATCCCGAATAATACCCAAAATCCCTTCCGCAATACCGGGTACACGCGTCAGCTCTTCCACGGAAGAAAAATTACCGTGGGTTTCCCTAAACCGGACAATTGCTTGCGCCCTTGACGGGCCTATTCCCGTTAAGGTTTGCAGTTCTGCCTCGGTAGCAGTGTTTATGTTAACCCGCCCATCGGCTTGTATCGCCGCTGCAGACGCGGATGCGGCAACCGCGGGTGCTTCCGCAAAAATAAATACTTCCCCCACGTCCTCGCCAATAGCAGGGACACGAATTTGCATTTCGTCCTGCAATACGGCGGATTTGACAACAGCGGCGGCGTTTGCATAGTCGGTCAGGCCGCCTGCCATTTCTATAACTTCAAAAACCCGAGAGCCATAGGGCAGCGCAAATACGTTTGGATTATACACTTCACCCACCACATGTACGAATATAGTTGCGGGGACTTCTGGCACCAAAGGGGGCGAGGGTTCGTAAACGGGTTCAACTTCCGGTTCGGGAGTAGGATCGACCGTGGCAGGAAAATCCAGTGCCACTGGAATGGGCTCGCCTTCCCGTACAATTTCGGCAGAAGAACTACCACGCCCAACCACGTAAATGGCACCAACAACAATAACACACACTACCCCTAGGATTATGTAAATATAGTCCCGTACAAACTCGAATATGGCTTCTTTCACAACAATCAGTCCCTTCTGTATGGACTCATTATCGTAAGATTTTCCATGTTTTTCAATCTACACAAAGTTTTTTTGAATATGTGCGCAAAAGTCTCGTAGATGCTTTACCTTGCACTTACCCTTAACCGGCAAACCTTTTGCGCTATAGCAAAAGCAATCGCATCTGTTTCGGTATGAGATATACTTATGCTGACACTAATACACCGCTTCCGTCTCGCTTTTCCGTGGAGTTTTACCATGGGTTTGCCATTTGGTGTATGCATAATTTCTATATCGCATGGGTAAAACCCCGAAAACCCAGTACCAAGAGCCTTTGCCACAGCTTCTTTTGCGGCAAAGAGTCCCGCCATAGTTTGTATGCCTTTCTTGGCAATGTACTCTCTTTCGCGAATAGAAAAAACACGCTCCATAAAGCGTGGGTTTTGTTTCTTTGCGAAGCGTTCTATTTTTACTATATCCACGCCTGTACCAATAATCATTATTACCTCCATGGGTCAAGCTTCACACTTGACTCTCCCAATAATTATATCCCATTTCCATAAGCCGGGCGCAAACCATCGAAATTGGCAACCCCATTACCGTGTAAAAATCACCGTTTACCCGCTCTACCAGTACAGAGCCGCGCTCCTGTATGCCATATGCGCCAGCTTTGTCAAAGGGCTCACCCGTAGCAATGTATGCAAGAATTTCTTCGTCGGCTAGATTGCGGAAAGTTACTTCTGCCCTATCGGAAAAAACTATTGGCTCGCCGCCTAAGCGCAGCAAGGCAACACCCGTATACACTATATGGGTGTTGCCTTGTAATTTTTTTAGCATTGCAAAAGCCTCTTTGTGGTCGGCGGGCTTTCCTAATACATCATCACCAATGGCAACCAATGTGTCGGCGGCTATAATTATCGCATTGCCAGGCTCCGTCACAAGCGATAGAACAGCATTTGCTTTACGTAGTGCAAGCTCTTCCACTTGCTCCTTTGGGTTGCCGGTTACGGTTTCGTCCGCATTGCTTACGATTACTTTATGAGAAATCCCCGCCTGTGAAAGAAGCTGCCGCCGTCTTGGCGATCCTGATGCCAAAATTATTTGCATGTTATCTGTCTCCTGTTATATAGCTACCTACTCGCTCCTAATCGCCGCTAGTGCACTTAGCTTTGTGGCGCGGCGTGCAGGCAAATACCCCGACACAAGCCCGATAACACTGGCAAATGTTAACGCCAGCCCACACAGCCAGGGGGTTATAAGCGATGTTCTCATATCCTCGCCCATTAGCATAGCACCCGCGCCCATAAGGTTTAGATCCGCGTTGTTAAGCAGATACGAACCGATGAGCGCCATTATTATACCAAACACCCCGCCCCAGAAGCCAATAAGCGCCGCTTCCAGCAAAAACAATTTACGCACGTCCGATATAGCCGCGCCAATAACCTTCATTATACCAATTTCCCGGGTGCGCTCGTATACCGCCATTATCATTGTATTGGCAATACCAATAGCCGCTACAAACAAACTAACTGCCGCAATAGCCGCAAGCATCATCTGTAAACCCTGTTGCTGTTCGCGCAGCATATTAATCCGCTGGCCAGCATACTGTACAAAAAATCCCATTTCCGTAATTTCTGCCGCAACCCTGGATGTATCGTCCAAGGAGTTAACCATTACCATACCTTGGTCGTAAATAATACGCTCCCCGCCGCCGTGCAACGCGGAAAAATGTCCCCACTCTTCCATCTGCTCTTGGCGGGACTGCTCTGCCCGTAGCGCCAAACTCTGTAGCACATCTATACTCATTACCAAACCCTGGTCGACCATCCAGTTGCCGGTCTGATACAGCTCACCCACTACATTTAGCGTTATAGTTGTAATCGGGCGAAATGCTTGGTACAAGTCTACTTCGTCGCTGTCATCGTCACCATCGGCACCCCATATAAGTCGCTGGTCGTAGGAAAGGTCTATGTGGTCGTTTTGCAGGTTTACAAAAATTTCAACTTCTTCACCTGCCATTTTTGGCCAAGTACGGTCTTCACGCCGCTCCCAGCTTATGCTCCAGTCCATAAACTGTGTTTCCCCAAGCCAACCAAATATGGCGGCGTATTCGTCATCCGGTTCAAGCAAGCGTCCCCACTGCAGGTTAAAGCCCATGTACGGCAACGCTTCCGGGTTAACGCCCATTACAGACCATGCCCACATGGAGTAGCGTCCGCTCCGCAGCACAACCTCGCCGCGCATCATTGGCGTTGCCACGCGTACGCCCTCTATACGAGAAAACTGTTCAAAGATATGGTCTTCTAGGTCAATGGGATTTAAGTTTGCGGTCCAAGTACCGTCCGGGGCTTGTGTACCCCACATGCGCTCTACTGTTATTACCGTGAGGTCTTGCTCCATGTCATCCAGCATTTGGTTAAAGTGAGCATCTGTAGCAAGCCCCAAAGATATCATCAATATTATAGCCGCCGTACCTACCATAACCCCAAGGATTGTAAGAAAGGTACGCAGTTTGCGTTTGAACATTTGCCTTACACACATGACGAAAACGTCAATCGCACTCATTTTGCCACCGCCTTTGTTTAGAACCCGTGGGGTTTGTTTATCTAAGCTAAACCCACAAGGTCTTACTCATCATCGTCGTCAAACGGGTTACCCTTAGACTTAGTCTTGCGTATAACCACCACAGCAATAACCGCCACGGCAATAATGCCAAGTCCCGTTCCCCATACTACCGAGCGGCGGATAAACGCGCCAAAGCTAAAACCGCTGTCGTACGGCAGCCAAGCGCCGGTATCCATACACCATTCGCCAAGGGATATCCATTCCCATGTATCTTCGCACATGTATCCGGTTTGAACCATTTCTTCCGCAACGGGACACCATGCATCTCCCATTCCCATGTCGCCACCTGGGCGGCCCATGTCCATTCCCGGGTCCCAAATTTCTCCGCCGCCTTCAAACATATCGCCGCCGCCCATTACTTCCACGGCAAAATCGTGGATATGCTCCACCAGCGCACCCGTTGCGTCTTCGCCGTAAATAACGATAGCACCTTCTACACGGCCTGATTCAAAAGTCGAAATTTGCCCCGTGTAAGTGATGGAAAAACCCGGACGCAAATTGCCTATGGGTCTGTTTGCCTGTGTTGTATCAAACGGCCCGTCTACACGTATGCGCATGTTGCGCAGCAAAACCATACCTGTGTTCATTACATGGAAATCGAGCCATATCCCCTGCCCCGGCGTAACCATTTCCGGCATGTGTATCTCCGAAGTCTCTACACGTACAATTTGCGCAACAGGGATGCTAATATCCTCTGTGAAAGAATATTCTTCAAAGTCCGCGTCCTGATAGTCGAAATGCACGCGCATGGTGTATGAGCGCGGCTCCGCGTCCGGCACGGTGTTAAATGTTAGACTTTTTGTAACTTCTTCACCCGGTGCCATATTGTTTATAAAAACGGTGTTACTGCCTGCCCTTGGTGTAAACACCGCCCCTTGGTCGGTTGTGCCAAGCGGCTCAAGGACAATGCGCACGTTGTTTACCGAGCGTGTGCTGTTGGTGTTGCGGAAAGTAAGCTCTAGGTCGAAATTTTGCCCGGCGCGGGCAATTTCCGGGTACATGCTAATATTTGACACGATCACACGTGGAATTTGCACCCGCGCGGGGGTATCGTCTTCGTCTCGATTGGGGTTGTTTACGCCTATCGCGCTAAACTGGTCAAAACTGTTGGATTCTGCATCCGCGCCTGTGCCTACGTAGTAGCGAACGTTAAATCCGACACTATGGCTTCCCGTAGAGGAACTCTCCGGCGGGAAGAAGCCAAAACTCATTTGCTGAGACTCCCCCGGTGCAAGGGTTTGAATTGTTTGCGTGCTGCCTGTTGCTGGCACCAGATGTTCGCGCTCCGTGGTGGCGGCAACGCGAATATTACGCGCCACGGCGTCGCCCGTGTTGTGAATATAAAAGCTGATTGTGCCCGTTTGCCCTACGCCCATCCGGCCGGAAGGGGCGGACATGCCACGTATTTCTATGTTTGGAGAAGTGCCGTCGTCTTCCGCGTCGGGGTTGAATACGTTTATCGACGTAAACTGTTGAAACGAAGCTTCCCCATGTCGCAGAGTGAAACCAATGGAGTAGCTGCGAGTTTGTGCCGCCTGCCGCGGGGAAAAGTTGAATGTAAGCTGTTGCGATGCGCCGGGGGCAAGGCTCGGGATTGTTTGCGTGCTGGATGTAAGCACCGGCACGATAGCTTCCGCAACTTGCGCGGCAGCCTCTACTTGTATATTGCGAGCATATGCGTCGCCCGTGTTGTGTACATCCAAGGTTATGGTAGCGGTATCGCCCACATTTATCCTGCCTGTGGGGGCGGTCATATTGCGAATTTCTAGGTTTGACCTGCCGTCGGCATCGTCACCCACAATGCGTACATTTAGCCTGTCTGTATTAGGGCTATGCTCTTGGTGTTCGCTGCGGAAGTGGTGGGTTAGCTCTACAATATGGCTGCCAGATTCCGCGTTTGCGTTAACACTAATACGGACGCGCATTGTGTGGTTGCGGTTTTCTCTAAATGTGCTAAGTATATTGGTGTTGTTCAAAATTTCTACGGTAAAAGGCGCGCCACCGGTTACCACTGCTTGAGAAAGGAAACTAAGAGCGGTTGCGTTGCCTATATTACGGATTGTTAGGTCTATTTCACGGGTTTCGCCCGCGGCTATGGTTATGTTTTGTGGGGATTGCAGACGTGGGTTGGGTGTTTGCTCCACGGTCAGCTGTGGTGGAGGTGGGGGTGGAGGCGGGGGCGGGTCGAAACTTCCGCCACCACCCCCACCGCCAGCAAGCATCCCCGCAAGGAACGCAATTTCTTCGCGAAGCAGGCGGTTTTCTTCTTCCAACCGATTTGCTCGTTGCAAATCCGTTTCGGCCAATATAGGCGTAACCATTGTCAGCACCAATATTAGGGTCAACAACCCCGTCAGTAGTTTCTTCATTTATGCATTCCCCTTTTCTGCTTGTGGTTCGGTCTGTGTCTCGGCCGTTATCACTTCCGCCGAAGGTTTAATTTTTATATCGCCACCCGCCGAGCCTTCCGGATACAGTAGTGCTTCAGCGTTGCTTTGCTCTTGAATTGGGCTCTCCCCAGGCTTTATTCTTTCGCTTTCGTCCACATCCACTATGCTCTCCACATTACCGTCCTTTATGCTGATAATCTGGTCGGCATATACGGAAATCTCTGTGTCGTGAGTTACTATTATCAACGTTTGATTACGCTCTCGCGCCATGCGGGTAATCATATCCATCATTTCGTAGGTGGTTTTTGTATCTAAGTTACCTGTCGGCTCGTCCGCAAATACCACTTGCGGGTTATTTACAAAGGCGCGGGCAAGGCTTACACGCTGTTGCTGCCCGCCTGAGAGTTCGCTTGGTTTGTGCCGCCAACGCTTGCCCAGGCCTACTGCTTTTAGCATTTTGAAAGCCGCTTTGTTACGCTCGCGGCGAGACACTCTGCGAAAAATTAATGGTAGCGTTACATTTTCAAGCGCGGTTAGCGTTGGCAGTAAGTTATATGACTGGAATACAAAGCCTATGTACTGCTGTCGATACAGTGCCAACTGCTTTTCGCTCATTTTCTCAAGCCGCTTGTCCAAAAATTTTATGCTACCCTTTGTGGGCTTTTCCAACCCTGCCAAGAGGTTTAGCAGCGTCGACTTACCGGAGCCAGAAGTACCAAGCAGGCAGTATATCTTGCCGCGTTCAAAAGTCAGGTTTATATCATCCAATGCGATTATACGCTCTTCGCCCATGCGATAGACTTTGCGTATGTTTGTTAATTCGAAAATTGTGTCCAGGCTTACCACCTCCATACTTATCCAACATATGTAAACGACATTTTTTAAGATTTGTTCCAATCCACCTCTATTATTAACGAACATCATGACTATAATGTGACATTTGCGCGCCGCAAAGTGACAATATTGTCATTTCCAACATTTCATACTATATCGAAACAATTCAAAGTCCGGTATCGTCAAATGCAAAGATTTTTCTAATTTTCACATTCACAAGCAACTACATCGTTAACCCCCGGTAGCGTGCGCACTTTTTTAAACAAGCACAAACACGCCCCAATAACAATGTAAGCCACCCCTTGCATAGCAAAAACCATATGAATATCCGTAAGCCAAGTACCAAGTACTCCCCCAACAAAAGCACCCACCACCGCAGAAACCCCCATCATACTGGTAGCAATGGTATCGATACGCCCGATAAGCAACTTAGGTGGCTGCTTTTGCCGCAGCGTGATAAAAAAAATAGCGATAATATTACCCATCGCATAATAAAAAACCGCCACAACAAGCGCACGTGTAAAGCTATCGGCAATCACATTAATAAAAATAATGCGAAAAGCACCCATAGTAATCCAACCGCCCGCAAAAATTTTCCACAACTTAAACTTATCCGCCAGCCGTTTGGTAATCCCGGCACCCAGCATCGCCCCCACCATGCTCATGGCAACCAACAGCAAATATCCTGACCCAGTACCGGAATGTATTTCCGCCAGCATGGGAGTACTTACACCGGCTATATTTGTAAAAACACCCGCCGCCATAAATGCCACCAGCAAATACAGCATTATACCCCGCCGAATAAATACAAACCCTGCCCCAAGCTCCGCAAAATACTTCTTGAGCGCGCTCGCATCAAGCGAAGCTGCCGTCCCGCCCGTGCAAGTATCACGGATAAACAAAGTAGCAACCACGGCCAAAAACAAAATAACGGCAAGAACGGCATAAAATATCCTAAACCCCGCCTCGCTATCCATTACAGTAAACAAAAAAACGCCGATAACAAGCCCAACAACAATTGCCACAACCTGCCGCATAACGTTGGCACTTACCAACTCGTCACCGCCGACAATCTTGGGCAATAATGCTGTTGCCGCCGGAATGCTAACCTTTGCGGCAGAATGAAAAACCAAAATAGCAGCCAATAAAACCCATATAACAAGGTCAAACACAAATGTAGCCAAGAGCAAAAACCCGACAATACAAAACTGTACAAAACAAGCTACCCTAATGAGGGTAACTTTGTTGTGTCTGTCGATAAACGGCCCGGCTATAAAATTAGCCACATTAGGCAGCGCAAACATTACCCCCGCAAGCCCGGTATAAAACGGATTTTGATAATGCGAATGTACAAGCCACATCATAATAATGGAAAACATCCCATGCCCTAGATTGGCAAAAGTCTGCATAAACAAAAAACTGCGGAATTTTTTATTCGATGCAGCCATTTTCAACATCAATTTACAACCCCAATCTGTTGCACATATCTACGATATACAAACTTGTACCGCTTGTCGCGGTATTTCATTTGTGTAACCATATCAAAGTATGCCGCTTCCATTAGCGCGCGCTCATGCTCGGTTATTTCGTGTGGCGAATACGTTGCCTTGTAGTACAGCGTAGTCAAATCTCCCAAATGCAGGCTGTCGCTTTTAAAACGGAAACGCTTGCCATTGCGCGCGGCGTACGCCTGTAGCGTCTCGCCTTCGTTTGGTGGCGGCGTAAAATGCACCACCATGTCAAACAGGCCGCGGAAAAACGCAATCGTCTGCCCATTGGTAGAAAGTTTGCGTACCCGAGTTAGCCCACGCCGTACATGCCAAATACGCACCGCCGCAAACACGGCCAGTCCCACAAATGCCAACACCAAAGCGGTAAGCAATATCATACCAATATTAACCCTCGTTGGATCGGCGCGGCCAGGGAGTTCTTCCTGCGCGGCAGCAATAGCGGCAGTACCTTCACCTGGTATTCTGTCGACATGCCACATCATCCACTCGTCCATCTCGTCACCCATCCACCAGCGTGGGTCGTCCATAAAGGGGTCGGTCATCCCCATGCCTGTGGCAGGCGGTAACGGCCGCAGCGCGTCCATTATAAATGCATATGTGGGCGTAGCTTCCACCGTTATCCAGCCAAAGCCCTCTAGGTAAACTTCTACCCAGGCATGTGCCATTAGGTTAGTTACGGTAACTTCCGCCATATCTTCATGCGATGGTGGGATCACAAAACCTTCCACATAACGGGACGGCACACCCGCTATACGCGCCATAACAGCCATTGCGGACGCAAAGTACGTACAGTACCCCACCTGCCCCACAAATAGGAAATGATCTACAAAGCACACGCCCTGCGGTACGGGAATAGGTTCCAACGTATAGCTGAACTGCATCAAGTAATCACGGATCGCCATTATACGATCGAAATCGTTGTCGGCATAGGCGATAATTTCCATAGTAAGGTCGCGTACGCGTTCGGGCACTATATCAGGTACCTCCATATAGTGGCGGCGAACCTGTTCCGCATAGGGCGCGAACACGTTAACAGACACTGCGTTCAGCCATCTTAACAAGTAATCCTCACCCGGGATATAGTGCAGACGTGAGTCCGCAAAAAGTTCGAACAAAATTTGCAAATCGTTAATGTCAAAGGCAGAGTAGTCCCGCCAGCGGGTTGTCCCAAGTACCCGGGAATCGTCCCACGGCACAAAGTGGAACTGACGGAAAGTGTTCATACGTACATGAGGTGCGTTTTCTTCTCCCATTACAAATACACTGGCGACAACATTACCCGGGGAACCTGCCGCCGCAATTACTTCCCCTGTTTCGCTCATTATAACTGACCCGTCGGGGTGGGTTTCTATTGCTATAATTTGTCCGCTTGCATCCATCATGGTGCTGTGGATTACATCAACACACCCTAAAAATAGTGCACTGTCGTTAGTTGCTGCTCCGTCGTTATAAAGCTCGTCACATTGTAAAAATAACATGTTAGCGGAGTCTTCCACTGCGCCCTCTACTTCGTCATCTGCACCCACTATTGCTATAATTTGACCGCTCGCGTCTATCACGGCATTGCGAAACCCGTCACCTTGAAAAAACAGCACGTTGAGTAAATCTTCCGAACTTTCTGCTTCACCGCCTGTACCCATGGTAGGCCGGTCTATCTCGCCTTCAAAACGCCGCACATTAAAACCTGTCAAATAACCTTCCGGAATGGCAGCTGCAAGCTCCCGCATCTGTTCATCTGTCATACCTGCCGATGTCATACCTTCCGACAAATCGCGAAGCATTGCATCTCGCAACTCCAAATAAATGCGCTCCGCAACAAGCGGGTCAAACCCATCGGCAACGTCAAAAACCAAATCTTCATTGCCGGAAGCGTAAAAGCTCCCATGTCTACCGGCTTCGAAAATGTTAACAATATTCTCGGGATTTGGTGCTATGGTAAACCCTCCATGGAACAGCTCTTCAAAGTTAATAACATCTTGGACAGAATCCACCGGAGCATACCAATGTCCAAATTCATCTTCGAACCGGACATAGTGCGCTGGTATCGGGTCTACAAAATCGTTTATATCGTTAAAGCGCCAGCCCGCAAAATCTCTATCCATCCACTGCAAAAAATACCAAGACCGATCCGGCGGGGTAACGCCCACAACTTGGCCGCCAAGTGTCGTATGCCATTGCTGTATAGGAGCAACGCGCGCGGCATATGTTCCCGCGCCCATCTCCCGTAGAAGATACTCCATAAACACAAGCTGGTGGTTTACATTCAAAAACTGCATACTGTAGGATGTGCCGCGGGACATTATCCGTGGGGTTTGCATATCACCCGTTGGCAGGACATTTAGCACGGGCAAGTAGTCCGTACTTTCTTCCGCAAACGTAAGCCCCCAAGCATTTGCCGGGCGAAAAACAGTACCAGTGCGTTGCCGTCCTATATCAATGGTAACGGTATCTATAGGTAGATAGCTGTATAAATAGTAGCTTCGTAGCTGCGCAACCCCTACGGTTGGGAATTGTTGATAATGCACATGCGCTACATCAGCGTGTGATAGATGCCCTGCCAATATACGCGGCGGGATTACAGACCAATCGTCCGCAAAAGACGCACTGCGCATAAGTGCCGCGGCATTCTCCAACATCTCAAATTGGGAAGGCGGCAGCCCATGAGTGTACACTTCTCCAGGCTCGATAGTTTGCCGCCACGAGTACCCCGTGTAGGTATTGCTAACCGCGCCAATAAGATAAATACGTCCAGGCGCATACACATCCATAACCGCGCGGTTGTTGGGGGTAACCGCGCCGCCAAGCCGCCCCCCCGCTCCGGCAAACCCGGTAGATTGGAACGTAAAATACGTAGGATTAAAGATTTCAAACATCAAGTCGCCCACAGCGTCCATAGTACGTGTTGTAAACTCGTTTAACGGGCGGCGCAAAAATAAATTGGAATAGTCTGGGATTTGAAGATGCCCCATAAGAATGGCAATGGCGCACAATGGCGCGGCAATCATCATTGTAACCTTAGGCGAATTATTCATTTTGCGAATTAAAATTACACAGAACACAAACAGTGCCAAAAAGAAACCCATCCGCTCACGAGTAAAACCAGGCCCCCATGTAAACATAAACATAGCCACACCCGTAAGAGTGAGTGTGAAGAAATGAAAGTTAAGAAACATAAACACAACCACAACAAACCCCAAAAACAGACTAACCGCCCAAGCTATTGTGCGTGCAAGTTCCGGGTGATACGCAACCCCGGTTATTATCATTTGCGCAATATCATAGAAATGTGTAAGCAATCGATGGTCGGGGGTAGTTCGTGCCAAGTACGCAACGTATAATCCAACCACAACCACGGTAAGCAGCGCGGCAATGCGGGTAACGGAGTTATAAACGATTATCAAAAAAATAACAATGGAAAAGAAACCCGCGAGAAACAGCGCGCCCTGTGAAATAGGCAACACCGTTGCAGAAAATATTGTGCGCGTGAGAGCGTATATGTAAAAGGTACCTACGAATAGGCAAAAGATATAGTCTGTTTTTTGCTCGGGAGTCATTTTAGTAGCCTCCTTTGGGGGGAAGTTTATGGTGCCAGTTTCTTCGACATGTAGTACCGCCTATGCCCCTCGGGGCAGTCTTCCAATATACCGAAAACAGTATACCCAAGTTTTTCATACAGATCCTTCGCTTGGAAGTCGAATGTATCCAAGTGGGAAAGTTTGCAGTCCATTTCTCTTGCTTTTTCCTCGGCGTCTTTTAATAGCGCGGTTGCGTAACCCTTATTTCTGTGCTCGGTTTTTACCCATAGGATATCTATGGACAGGATATTCCAGCAATAAATATGTGTCAAAATTCCGCCCACTACTTCGTCGCCGTCTCTAATGCATCTGCGAATATGTGAATACGGCGGCTCTTGTTTAAACCGCACTTGCGAATTATTGTATATGTCAATTTGATCGCAGATATATGCCCTGTCTTCTTTTGTTGCGTCATGGATTTGGATATTCACTATTGTCTCCTTGCTCGCGTTTTCAACTGGTGACTGTGAGTCACCAGTTGGAGTTGCTTTCGATCTCACCCAGCAATTCCAAAACAATATCCTTTGCCACCTCAGAAGCCATGGCACAGTTTTTTGCAAAATTACCTTCCCCGCTATGGTCGGCGGTGTCGGTGATACATCTGATTGCTATAAACGGGACTCTGTTTACATAACACACATGCGCTATGGCGGCGGTTTCCATATCCACAGACAGCGGATTTAAGCTTGAGATAATCTCTTCCCGCCCGTCGTCAGTTATAAATTGCTCGCCCGTTACCATTCTGCCAAAGCATATCTCGCCCTTTATACCACCGCGGCCTGCAACCTTGCGGGCAAAATTAAGCAGCTTTTCGTCGGACTTAAAGAACTTGGACGCAAGCCACGGGTGGAACTCCGTTAATATGCCCTCATGAACATCGTGATAAACCGCTTCTGTGCAAACTACCGTATCAAACACATCCAAGTTTTTGTCCATGCCACCTGCTGTGCCCGCGTTTATAACAACATCGACACCGTATGTGTCTATCAAAATTTGCGTAGCCAAAGCCGCGTTTGTTTTGCACACACCGCAGAATAACGTTACTATATCAATGTTGCTTATTTTTCCCTCATAGAACGTAAGCATTGCCTTGTCGGTGGTTTTACATTCCTGTATGTGAGGAAGAAATGCTTCGAGCTCTTTAGTTATTGCGCAAATTATACCTATCTTTTTGTACATCGGAACCTCCTAGGCTATAACGCCTTTCTCATGATAACATACGGCAAATCTTGCTTACCCATTGTAACTATTTCGCTTTCGGAAACAATTTCATATCCATGAGATTTATAAAACCTAATAGCCTTGCTATTTTCCACAAACGTACAGGTAATGCAGTTGTTATAGCCCTGCTTGGTTATAAAGTGCTCTGCTTTCTCAAACAGTACATGCCCAATACCTTGGCCTATGGACTCCGGTGTCACGTATAGTGAGATAATTTCGCCATCATTCGGGTACTTTTCTGTTATCGACTTTCCAAACACCGTAATGCCAACTATTTTATTGTCCTTTTTCGCAACAATGCATGTTGCGGTATTATCATTGATACTTTTCTCCAAAAATTCCACCCAATGTGTGCTCTCTAGTGAAGAAAGATATTCGTCATTAACCAAGCCTTTGTAAGCGGCTTTCCAGCACAGCGCCAATACTGCGCTCGCATCATTAATTTCCTCAATGTTTAGGTTGCTGTAAGTAATGTCTGTATGCATATTCTCACTCCTCTTCCCCCCAAGACCTCATCCGAAACACCGGAAACCCGCCTTCGTCCATCAGCCTAAAAATTCGCTCACACTCGGGGCTCGGTTTTTCCGTAGCAAAATACACCACAGCCGCGTAATGCCCCTTACTTACAGCATTAGCAAGCTGCGTATACAACCTAATGGTAATATTAGCGGTAAAAATAACTATATTAACATTCCCACCCGCGTCGGTTAGCAGTTGTGTAAGCACCGCAAGCGGGTTAAGAAGTGTTTTATCTTCAAATTCTAATTCGGCAAGCATATGATATGCAGTATCAAAATCTGCCAAGTTGCCCGCGTGAGCTTTTGCCCCATTGGTAACCCGCAGCTCCACAGGCATGTTTTTTGTTAAGCAAAATCGCAGCAACCCAATTGTATTCTCCACAATTTGGTCTTCCAACGAGTACCGTTCCCCTTCCGAGATATTGCGTCGCGCGCTGTCCATTATTATGGTAACGGTATTGAGCGCGTTGGATTGGAACAGCTTAACCATCCATTCGTTACGCTTGGCGGTTAGCTTCCAATGCACGCGCTTGACAGAGTCTGTGGGTACGTATGGGCGTATGTCGGATATGGTGGCGTAGTCTTCGTCACGGATATCAAAGCGCGAAGCCGCGTCTGTCATCAAGTTCATGGCCAGTGGGGTACTTTCTACCTCTACCACCCTCGGCAGTGCCAATATATCCACATACCTTTTATAGTTACGCCGCAAGTGAAAAAGCCCCATAAAGTCCGTCGCCTGCACTGTATCAACGCCAATTTGATAACGCCCTCTGTATCGCATTGTGAAAGGAATCATCTGTGTCTCTGGTGTAAACGGCTGCAACGTAAACCTATCCATCTCTTCCACTTCCGTTGTGTACTTGTTATAGCGCAGTACGCACTCCACATTAACAAACGGAATAGGCGTGGGATTGTTAAGCCGCAGTTTGAGCGCGCAGTCTTCGTTTTTTATCACCGTATGGGGGATACCCTGCCCTACCCTAATCCCACGCAATGCCACAAACGTAAACACAAGCGACGCAACAGGCATAACGGACAGCACTAAAAGTGAAAGGTACGCCAGCCTCTCACCCGTGGTCCACGCAAGCATTGCCACCCCCACCAAGAGCGTACCGTACAGTATGCGGTTTGCTGTTGTGGGCTTCAGGCGTTTCATCGCCTGTTAGCTCCACCTGTTGCTTTTGCTACTGCGTTGTCTAGGACATGCTGCACAGTTAGCTTTTTCAGTTTAGCCTCTTGTTTCATTAGTATCCTATGGGAAAGCACATGAGGTACCATTTCAATTACATCGTCTGGTATTACATAATCGCGGCCACTGTACAACGCCCATGCCTGCGCCGCGCGGAACAGACATATACTTGCCCGTGGGCTTGCGCCAAGCATAACATCAAGGTTTTCGCGAGTGTAGCGGGTTACGGTTACAATAAATTTGTTTATCTCGGGAGAAACATAAATAGCTTCTGTCAGCTCCTGCAGACGGATTATATCCCCACCTTCCGCAACCGGAGACAAGCTGTCCATAGGGCTGCGGCCTTTAAAACGGTCAAGCATTTTGCTTTCGGCATCTTCATCTGGGTAGCCTAAGGAGATTTTCATAAAAAAGCGGTCAAGCTGCGCTTCCGGCAGGGCAAATGTCCCAAGATAATCTACCGGGTTTTGGGTTGCAAGCACCATAAATGGGCTGGGAACGGGGTGGGTTATACCGTCCACCGTTACTTGATTTTCTTCCATCACTTCCAATAAGCTGGACTGGGTTTTTGGAGAAGTGCGGTTTATTTCGTCCGCCAGAACAAATTGGCTCATTACAGCGCCGGAACGATACTCAAACTCACCCGTTTTGGGCGAGAACGCAGAGTATCCTGTGATATCACTAGGCATAATGTCTGGGGTAAACTGTATCCGCTTAAAGCTGCCGTTTACCGAACGAGCTAACGCCGCCACAAGGCTTGTTTTACCAACACCCGGGACATCTTCTATAAGTACATGGCCTTTGCAAGCAAGAGTTGCTATAACAAGGGAAACAGCATATGTTTTTCCCACAATTATTTTCTCCACATTGCGGATTATGTTGTCCATGCATTGAAAGGCCTGTTCATTTGTGTTTATTATGGATAGGTTAATTCTGCTCTTCGAGTCTTGAGGATATGTAGCTTTGTCACTTGTTGAAGCTTGAGGATTCGCCGTTTTATTATCATTCATTTTAAAAATCACATCCCATGACATTTTCTAAAATTTGTTTTGTACATGCTACCACATTGTGATGTTTGCGTCCAGTAAGCAATTTGTTTTTGCGTTACTATAGTATTCGTCACTCCAAGCACACTTATAAGGCCAAATTACATAAGCACTATGCGCCGCCGCACTTTTCGATTATAATAATCATGAAATTATACTGCGCATTTGAAACGAGGAAGTGTATAAACTTATGAAAATATCACATACAATTGACAAATTGGCAACCGAACGTATCCTCTCTCCTGAAGAATTTAAACTACTTCTAACCTGCAGCGATCCCTACCTGCACGAACGCGCACGCATGGCACGGGACGCGGTGTATGGCCGCCAAATTTTTCTACGGGGCCTGATAGAGTTTACAAACCATTGTAAACACAATTGCTTATACTGCGGCCTACGGCGCGAAAACATCGATCTTACTCGCTACCGCTTAAGCAAGCAACAAGTGCTGGAATGCTGCAAAATAGGTTACGACCAAGGCTTTCGCACCTTTGTATTACAAGGCGGCGAAGACAATTACTGCACAGATGAGCTGCTGACGGATATCTTACGCGATATAAAGCTCACCTACCCAGATTGCGCCATAACCTTATCCATAGGCGAACGTGATCGCAATAGCTATCAACAGTTGTTTGACGCGGGTGCGGATAGGTACTTGCTGAGGCATGAAACAGCGGATGCGGCGCATTATTCAACACTTCATCCGCCGGATATGCAGCTTGCAAGCCGTAAGCAATGCTTGCGCGATCTAAAAGAAATCGGCTACCAAGTAGGATGCGGCTTTATGATAGGTTCGCCGGGGCAAAACCTTGACCATATTGTGGGCGACTTCCTATTTATAAAAGAAATCGACCCCTCGATGGTGGGCATCGGGCCGTTTATTCCTCATGCCGCCACGCCTTTTTCTGGAGAAAAAGCGGGTGAACTGCATTTGGTACTAAACGCCCTCGCTATTCTGCGTTTGATAAAGCCAAATTTGCTCTTGCCTGCCACAACCGCTCTTGGCTCGCTACACGAGACAGGCCGCGAAATGGGCATCCTTGCCGGAGCCAATGTTGTTATGCCAAATCTTTCACCGCTTGAGACACGCAAAAAATATCTGCTGTACGACGGCAAGATAAGCACGGAAGACGACCCAAGATATTGCCGCCGCTTCATAGACCAGCGGATGCACAAAATCGGGTACGAAGTTGTAACCTCAAGGGGGGATTACATTGAGATCTAGCTCCGCAAGTTTTATCAACCACGAAGAAATTATATCCACTCTGGATTGGGCCGACAAGAATAAAAGCAACACATCGCTAATCGCACAAGTAATGGATAAAGCCCGCCTACGCAAAGGCCTAGACTACCGTGAGGCATCGCTCTTGCTGGTATCGGCCGCGAAGCGGCAGGACGAGCTGTTCGCCCTTGCAAAGCAGATAAAGGCAGACTTCTATGGTAACCGAATTGTGCTATTTGCGCCGCTATATCTCTCCAACTACTGCATAAACGGTTGCGTATACTGCCCGTATCACGCGTCTAACACAACAATGCCTCGCAAAAAACTAACCCAGGACGAAATCAAACGGGAAGTTGCCGCACTGCAGGACATGGGACATAAACGGCTTGTAATAGAAACGGGAGAAGATCCGGTTAACGCGCCACTGGAATATATTCTCGAATCGATTTCCACAATTTACGGCATTAAGAACAAAAACGGCGCGATTAGACGCGTTAATGTAAATATTGCCGCCGCCACCGTGGACGAATATAGGCAGCTTTGCGCCGCGGGCATTGGGACATATATTTTGTTCCAAGAGACATACCACCGGGAAACCTATGAGCGGTTACACCCGTCCGGTCCCAAATCAGATTATGAGTGGCATACTACCGCTATGGACAGAGCCATGCAAGGCGGCCTTGACGATGTAGGAATTGGTGTATTATTTGGATTATACGACTACCGATACGAGTTTGCCGCTATGATGATGCATGCCGAACATCTGGAACGCACCTACGGCGTTGGGCCACATACCATAAGTGTGCCGCGTATTCGCCCGGCCAGTGGGATAAAACCAACCGACAATAGCATAAGTGACGAAATTTTTGCGCAGATTGTGGCTTGCATTCGAGTTGCCGCGCCATATACAGGCATTATCGTATCCACACGAGAAAGCGAAGAATGCCGGAGACACGCACTGGAAGTTGGAGTTTCACAAATAAGCGGTGGATCGCGCACGTCGGTTGGCGGGTACGAAAGTGATGCGAGCCACGACACCCGCCAATTCCAAACCAGCGACAACCGCAGCCTGGCCGAAGTCGTCCGCTGGCTAATGGACAACAACCATACCCCCAGCTTCTGCACGGCTTGCTACCGCGAAGGCAGAATTGGCGAACGGTTTATGCAGCTGTGCAAATCCGGCCAAATACAAAATTGTTGCCACCCCAACGCGCTAATGACCCTGCAAGAATATCTGATGGACTACGCCAGCGCGGCAACCCGCGCACAGGGAGAGGCTCTAATACAACGGGAACTGCCCAACATCCCAAACGAAAAAATGCGCAAGACTATAACTGAGCATATTGAGAAAATAAAATCAGGCAGCCGGGATTTCCGAGTATAGTACAGCGAAAGGTGGATACCAATGATCCCACAAACCACTCCCCGCAGCGAGCGTCTGCACATCGGTATTTTTGGCAAGCGCAACGCAGGCAAGTCCAGCCTGCTTAACGCCATAACCGGGCAAAACGTTGCTGTAATTTCTCCCGTTAAGGGAACAACCACCGATCCGGTTTTCAAAACAATGGAACTGCTGCCGCTGGGCCCGGTGGTATTCATCGACACCCCAGGGTTCGACGACGAGGGTGAACTTGGAGAGTTGCGGGTGGAGAAAACCCGAAATATTTTGCGAAAAACTGATATTGCTATTTTGGTTGTAGATGACGCAAGCAGTCTGGAAGCAAATTGCGAACTGATAGCCATGTTCGATATTGCCGATGTTAAATATATAACCGTGTATAATAAACGCGAACCGATACCACCCGTCGATACTGCTGTTTCCGCAGAGGATAATGGATATGCGCGGCTAAGCCACCCGCTATACGTAAACGCCGCAACAGGCGAAAACATCGACGCATTAAAAAATCTCCTGGCTCAAATAAAACCTGCCACACATCCAAGCCATCCCCTAGTTGCGGATATCCTTTGCCCAAACGATACCGTAATTCTTGTAACTCCGATAGACGAATCTGCCCCAAAGGGGCGGCTAATCCTACCTCAACAACAAGTAATTCGCGACATTTTGGCAGCTCGCGCCATTCCCATGCTCACCCAAACAGAAGAACTTTCTGCCGCACTGGCATCCCTGCGTCACCCACCAAAATTAGTAATCACCGACAGCCAAGCATTCAAACAAGTAGCGGCAATACTACCGCCGGATACCCCGCTCACATCCTTCTCCATTCTATTTGCGCGACACAAAGGTGTTTTGCATCAAGCCGTGCAGGGCGCGCGCGCCATCGATAATATCCGCACAGGCGACAACATACTCATATCCGAAGGCTGCACCCACCACCGCCAATGCGACGATATCGGCACAGTAAAAATTCCCCGCGGGATAGAGGCACATACCGGGGCAAAACCGATATATACATTTTCATCCGGCGGGGAATTTCCGCAAGAACTTTCACGTTTCAAGTTAATAATCCATTGCGGCGGGTGCATGCTAAACAACCGCGAAATGCTCTATCGCCAAAACGCGGCACAAGCCGCAGGTATCCCCATAACAAATTTTGGCGTGGCTCTTAGCCACATGCAAGGGAT
>Ga0136643_10001306_pt1 | contig 30052 bp, 26 predicted proteins | sample TergutLab28metaG_FD_96883 | JGI IMG/M metagenome (GOLD analysis project Ga0136643, IMG submission 96883) | Labiotermes labralis P1 segment gut microbial communities from Petit-Saut dam, French Guiana - Lab288 P1 (version 3) (version 3) | ecosystem: Host-associated > Arthropoda: Insects >... | reverse complement strand
GTCATCCCCAGAGAAATTAGAGAAACACTAGGCTGGAAAGACAGAGACGAAGTCAGCTTCCAAATCACCGAAGACAACGCCCTACTTTTACGCCGCGTAGAAAAAAATTAGCACCCATCACTAGCCAAATAAAAAAACAAGTCAGTTAAGGCGCAAGTTTAAACTTGCGCCCTACATATGGTACAAAAGCATAGGCGAGACAGCAAACGAAAATATTAGTAAAACTACAGCGCGGTTTTATTATCTTTTTAGCGATATACCCAACCAAAGCGTGTTGGCTGCGCTCTTTCTTCAAAGATGGTTTCCATTGGATTGCCGTCGGCATCATTGCCGCCTATAAATGTTGAAACTGTCAATAATCGCCCAGAGTCAAGCTGTACTAAAGTTTTATCACGCATTGTGAACGTAAACATTACATCATTACCATTGACACATTGCACATGCGCGGTAACAATTGCTTCAAGCTCAAGGTTTGCGTTAAGTACTCTCCACGCGCTTGGGTTATCCAGCATGATTCTTGCACGTGCAACTTCGCTGTCAAAAAGATTAAACGCCTCGGCAATTTGCATTGCATCATTTGCATAATGGATGCTATCCGCTGTTGTAAACGGCTCAAAAACAGGGTCAAACGAAGTACCCAGTGGTGCATCTGGTGATAAAAACGCCACACCACGAATCTCGTCAACGATTACATATGGATTGTTTTCATAGCGCAGTCTGCTTTCAAGCGCAGAAGCATCTTGCGTACTCATGCCCCTTGCAAATATAACATCCGCCGAAAGGCTTCTTTCAATGCCCAGCATCTCACCTGTTTCGCCATTCAGTTCAAAAGAGAAAGCCCAAAGGCTGTCTTCTAAGCTAGCACCTGTTGGTAAAATAATGCCACGCCAAAAGCTTTCTTCACGCCAACCGCCAAGCATAAATTCGTTAGCTGCCATTTCCGTTGGCTCTTCTACACCAAAGTAAACCATGTGTATCGTGTTGTTTTCCAAATCAACCTCAAAATATCGCTCAAGCAAGCCAATGCCTGTTTCGGCAGCTTCCTCCATGGATACAGAACTTGCGCCCACTTGGCTGATTTCATAGCCAAACCAGTTTGTCACACGCTCGATGTTAAAAATTCTTTCATTAATATTTAATGGTTCTGCCGATGTGCTGACTGCCGCTTGCGCTTCAATGGGTGTGGGTGGCGTCATATCTCGAGCGGCTTGTGCAAATGCCACACAGTTTGCGCCGATAAATACCCCGCTAAAGAACCCTAGTGCCAAAGCGGACACTGCCGCTGTCTTCAAAATTTCCTTTGCCTTTGTTTTCATTTTATTTCCTCCTGATGGGCGGTCTTAGCCGCCAAGATTTTGTATGCCTTACAAAACCTATGATAAACGACACTTGTTAGGAAGTTGTTATCAAATGATTAGAAAGTTGTAAAGATTATTTCTACGGTGGTGCCTTTGTCAACTTTGGATTTTATTGTCATGTGGGCGTTGTGCACATCTACAATGCGCTGGCACAAGGTAAGTCCCAGGCCAACACCGCCACTGGCCAATATGCGGTTTCGCGATTTATCAAGGCGATAAAATGGTTCGAAGATTTTTAGCAAATCATCTTCAGGGATGCCGCAACCATTATCGGTTACAGTCATTTTAATACTTTTTGGCTGTTTGATTGCTTCTACTTCGATGATTCCTTTTTTAGGTTCGCAGGCTTTCATCGCATTATTGCAAAGATTTATCAACAGGGATTTGATTAAATCTTCCTGCCCGATAATGATGTTACTGTCGTTATCATTTTCGCAAAACAACCGCACGTTACTTTCCAGCATGGGTTTGTACATAGATTGCATGATATCATCGAAGAGCGTACTCACCGATATTTTGCTTTTCACAGGCACATAATCACGCAAAGTGGCAAGTTCCAGCAACGAATTCGCAATATTTTTCATATGGCGTGATTCATCCATAATATATGTTGCCGATTCGATGATTTCTTCCTCGTTTAATGCCGCTTTTTGCATGTATTCCGCATAGCCGTATATGGATGTGAGTGGTGTGCGTATTTCATGGGCAAAGTTGTCTACAAACTGCTGTTTATTTTTGGCTTCTTCTTCTAAATATACAATTTGACCTTCTATGCGCTTTGCCATTGTATTGAAATCAATAGCCACCTGCGCCAATTCATTTTTACCCCGCACTTGAATCCTTTCGCCAAATTGCCCATCTGCAATTTTTCTTGAAGCCTTTGCGATGATGTTTAACGGCTTGAAAATGGACGAAAGGATGAAATACAGCGCAAAAGCGGCAACAATAGAAAAACCGCCAACGGTTATCAGCAGAATATTCTGGATCTCTCTCATGCCCTCGACATCGCTGGTGACATCCCAGCTATATTCAAGCAAGAAGTTTCCAAAGGGTTCGGGCAAAAAATCCATTGCAATAATGCGATAGCCTCCACCTTCGTAATTTGAAAAAAACAACGCGGGTTCGGGCGGGGAATAATCTACAAAACTAAAATCCCGAATACTCAGCCGAATATTTTGCCTACTATAATAGTTATTATAACCACGCACCCGCTCGGCAACAGCCTCGGAAAATGTGGTATGATGCCAGTCGCCTCTACCCCACATGACAGCCACGTCTCTGGTCAACGTATGGACAATCGCCTGAAATTGACCCGCACTTTTGTCTGTAAGCATATCCATTTGACTGCTGGTTAGGTAAACAGACACAATACCAACACTTGAAAACAAAATAAGCAAAAATAACAAATAAGTGGCGATAAAGGTTTTAATCTTCATGCTTCGCCACCTCCAAACGATATCCCATTTTGTATACTGTTTTGATAACACCTTCCCAGCTAAGTTTCTTGCGCAGTGAATGAATATGCACATCAACCGTTCTTGTATCGCCGCCAAAGTCATATCCCCAGGCTATGTTTAGTAGCTTATCGCGGGATAAGGCGATATTGCGGTTTTTTATTAATGTTTCTATTAAAATAAACTCCTTTGGAGAGAGTTCTACCAAATTGCCATCTTTGAACACTTGCTGACTTGCCATATCCACCTTCACATCACCAACAGCAAAAGTGGTGTCTGCCTTATTAAACCGCCGCAAAACAGTTTCTATCCGTGCCTGTAGTTCTAACATATCAAAGGGCTTGATTATGTAATCATCTGCCCCAAGACGCAAGCCTTTTACTCTATCATCAATGGCCGAACGTGCCGTTAGAAATATCACAGGAATATTCTCACGCAATGCTTCAAGCACTTGAAAGCCATCCATTTTGGGCATCATGATGTCAAGCAGAATCAGGTCGAATGCATTTTTTTCCAGTGCGTCAAACACTGCCTCACCGTCAAAGACACATACGCAACTGTGCCCAACCAGCGTAAGATTCTTTTTGATGAGCGTATTGATTGCTTGTTCGTCCTCGGCTATGAGTATTTTTGCCAAAGTAATCACCTCGCTGGAAAATGTAGCATGAAATTGTTATGAAGTTGTTAAGGTGAATATACTTTAACAACTGGTATTGAAAGGTTGGGTGAGCATATGATACAATATCTGTCATTAACAGGGGATGACAATCACCTATGGATTATATCTGCGACCCTTATTTATATCTTATATTTTCGGATATCTTCCTATTATATATGTAAACTATATATCAAGCGAGGTACATTATGTCTAAATTTAAAGAGTCCGTGATAGTCTTTTGGGTATGGCTTATTTCTGGAGCTATGTTTATAATGGGTGGGTCTCTTCTTGACGATAGCGATGCACCATTAGGAAGCACCTTATTAGCGTTGGCGATTGGTAGCGTACTTTTATATGCAGGAAAGAAACTACATAAAAAATATAGACTGAGCTTTAAGATTTACTTAGTAGTGGCCATTTTTGTTTTTTTATCTACGCTAGGGCCATCAAATCTTACAGTAGGCACATTTGTATTTGGCACAATAGCGTCATTCGCTTTTGTTGCACAGGGCGTTTGGTTTTACAAAAAAGGGGCTATCAATAGTACAACCGTTTCAATCACACCACAAACTAACCTAAACTTACCGCCAATCAACACAGGTTTGCCTCCAGCAAGACAACATATCCAACGCTTAATACACCTACAGACAGTGTTCAAAAACCCTCTTCTATCAGACCAAATTTCATATCTAAGAACTTCTGGCCATCAAATTTTAGACTTCATCGACGCAAACCCCAATCAAGCGCATAAAGCGGACACATTCAAGGAGTACTACCTTCCCAAAGCAGTACAGCTTTTAGAAAAATATGCTGAACTTAGCCAAAAAACAATTAAAAGTGAAAATATACAAGAAGCCATGCATAAAATCACTACTTCACTAAACAACATAGAAAAGGTTTTCGCGCATTGTTTAAATAGTCTGTACAGCGATATTACACAAGATATTGATATGGATCTTGATGTTTTAGAACAAATGATGGATTTAGATGGTGTGGATTTTAAAGACTGAGTGATGAATAAAATCATGAATTAAAATACTATCATATTCAACCTGAAACCGTATGGCTTTGCTATACGGTTTTGTACATATTAGGGCGTTTTTATGCACGGTAACTGAAAATTTATACAATAGAGCTTTATATTTTTGCAGAAATTTATCGCTCCATATGAATATTTATTCATATATATTGCAAAAATATTCATTACATGTTAAAATTTCTTATGATATAATCTTGTGAAAATATCCGAGATATTTCTACTGTAGAAAATTACGCTTTGCGGCGACAAAACGGAGGATTTTAAAATGGAAAAAATTAAAAAAGTAGTGCTGGCTTATTCTGGCGGTTTGGATACGTCTATCATCATCTCTTGGTTGAAGGAAAACTATGGCTGCGAAGTGATTGCCGTATCTGGTGACGTTGGGCAGGCCGACGAACTTGAAGGATTAGAAGCAAAAGCCATCGCCACAGGCGCGTCGGCTTGCTATGTAGAAAACCTACAAAAAGAATTTGTTGAAGACTATGTGTTCCCTACCCTGCAAGCGGGGGCGGTTTACGAGGGGCAGTATTTGCTGGGTACTTCTTTTGCGCGGCCAGTGATTGCCAAGCGACTGGTGGAAATTGCTAAACGTGAAGGTGCAGACGCCATTTGCCATGGTTGCACAGGCAAAGGCAACGACCAGGTTCGGTTTGAACTGACCATCAAAACCTTTGCGCCAGATATGAAAATTATTGCGCCCTGGCGTATTTGGGATATTAAATCCCGTGAGGATGCGATTCAATATGCGGAAGCACGGAAAATTCCGTTAAAAATTACACGTGAGACAAACTACTCCAAGGATAAAAACATTTGGCATTTATCACATGAAGGCATGGATTTAGAAGATGTCGCTAACGAACCCATGTATGATAAGATTTTAGAAATGGGTGTGTCACCCGAAGCCGCGCCAGACAAGGCAACCTACGTGACCATTGGGTTTGACAAGGGGATTCCTGTGTCTTTGGATGGGGTAAAAATGGATGGCGTTAGTCTGCTTTTGAAACTCAACGCGCTTGGCGGTGCCAATGGTGTTGGGCTGGTTGATATGGTTGAAAACCGTTTGGTTGGCATGAAGTCACGGGGTGTTTACGAGACACCAGGCGGTGCCATCTTGTATAAGGCACATGCGGCACTGGAAACCATTACATTAGACAAAGAAACGGCACGTATGAAAGAGCAACTGGCCATCAAATTTGCGGACTTGGTATACAACGGGCAGTGGTTCACCCCTGTACGCGTGGCATTGTCGGCATTCGTCACCGAAACACAAAAATATGTAACAGGCTCTGTTAAACTCAAACTATACAAAGGCAACATGATTCTAGCCAGCCTAGAGTCACCCCATTCACTATACAGCGACGAACTGGCGTCTTTCGGTGAGTCAAACTATAACCAAGCTAACGCTGAGGGTTTCATTAATTTGTTTGGTTTACCGTCACAGGTTGCGGCCTTGGCTGGACGGACGTTTTAAGATATTAAGACCGGCGGGGCTCGGCCCCGCCCTCCCCGCTTCTTTTTTGAAAAAAAGAAGCAAAAAACTTTGACATGGGATGGTAATGGGTATGAAATTGTGGACTGGGCGTATACAGGCGGAGACGAATGCGTTGGTGAATGACTTTAATGAGTCGCTTTCTGTGGATAATCGGTTGTATAGGCAGGATATTCAGGGGAGTATTGCGCACTCGGCGATGTTGGCTAAGGTGGGCATTATTTCTGACGAAGATGCGGAAGTGATAAAGGGCGGGCTTGACCAAATTCTCTTTGATATTGAAAAGGGCAATGTTGAGCTTTCGCCCGACAATGAGGATATTCATATGAATATCGAGTCGATTTTGACCCAGCGCATTGGCGAGCCTGGGCGGCGTTTGCATACTGCCCGTTCGCGCAACGATCAGGTTGCGGTGGATATGAAATTATATGTAAAGGAAGAGATTTTGCATATACGTAAAAGCGCGCTGGCATTTCAGAACGTATTGGTTGATATTGCAAAAGCGCATGTGGATACGGTCATGCCCAGTTATACGCATTTGCAACGGGCGCAGCCTGTGACGCTTGGGCATTATATGATGGCTTATGCGGAAATGTTGGTGCGTGATATCACGCGGCTGGAAGACTGCCTTGCGCGCATGGACACATGTCCGCTGGGTGCGGGGGCATTGGCAGGGACGACGTATCCGATTGACCGTGCAATGACAGCGGAGGCATTGGGTTTCAAGGGCATTGCGCCCAATAGTTTGGATGCGGTGGCGGATAGAGATTTTTGTTTAGAATTGCTATCTGCATTGGCTATTCTTATGACGCATCTTTCGCGGCTTGCGGAAGAAGTGATACTGTGGTGCAGTATGGAGTTTCAATTTGTGGAACTGGACGAAGCCTTTGCAACAGGCTCGTCTATCATGCCCCAAAAGAAAAACCCCGATGTGGCTGAACTGGTACGCGGCAAAACAGGGCGGGTTTACGGGGACTTGTTTGCCCTGCTGACAGTCATGAAAGGCCTAAGTCTTGCCTATAATAAGGACATGCAAGAGGACAAAGAGCCTGTGTTTGATGCGATTGATACAGTGAAGGTATGCTTGGATGTTTTCGCGCCGATGATGGCAACGCTTACTTTTAAAAAGGAAAATATGCGGACTGCGGCGGCAAAAGGCTTTTTGAACGCTACAGATTGCGCAGATTATCTGGTTAAAAAAGGTTTACCCTTCCGGGATGCTTATGGGGTGGTTGGGCGGCTGGTCCGCACTGCCGTCGATAAAAACACCACGCTGGAAGACCTGCCGCTGGAAGATTTGCAAAACGTTTGTGAATTATTCAGCGAAGATGTATATGCCGCCATCAATTTAGAAAATTGCGTCAATGCCAGAAAAGTCCCGGGCGGCCCTGCTCCCGAGATGGTTTTAGCACATATCGTGCAGGTAGAAAAATTCATCACAGACCGCGAGGATAATCAATGAAAGTTTTCATAGACGGCCAAGCGGGCACAACAGGTCTGCAACTAGAAACACGGCTTCGCCAGCGCAATGATATAACCCTATTAGAAATAGACCCCGATTTACGCAAAGACCCTGCCACACGAGAAGCATTAATCAACAAATCAGACGTCACATTTCTATGCCTGCCTGACGACGAAGCGCGAAAATCCGCAGAAATGGCATCTCCCAATGTGTTGGTCATTGACGCGTCCACCGCGCACCGCACCGCAAAAAGCTGGGTATATGGATTGCCAGAGCTATCACCACAACACCGAGAAAGCCTCAAACGCACAAAACGCATAGCCGTGCCAGGCTGTCATGCATCTGGATTTATCGCACTAACTTATCCACTTATTTCCGCTGGAATCATCAGCAAATCGGCACAACTAAACTGCACGTCCCTCACGGGCTATTCCGGCGGCGGCAAAGCAATGATTGCAGACTACGAAACCAACCGCACAAACAACGATAAACTAAAAGCCCCACGCCCCTATGCATTAAGTTTGACACATAAACATTTACCAGAAATGCAATCGGTATGCGGCCTAGAGCATACCCCGCATTTCATGCCAGTGGTTGGTGACATGGCACAAGGGATGCTAGTCAGTGTTCCGCTGTGGGAAAAAAATAAAAAAGAAGTCTGGGATACCCTCAACAACCACTACAAAAACAGCATATTTATCAATGTAATGCCCCAAGATTACGCACCAGACGACGGCTTTTTAGACCCAACAACATGCAATAATACAAACCGCATGGAACTATTCGTATTCGGCAATGATGCGCAATTGCTACTAGCCGCACGACACGACAATCTAGGCAAAGGCGCAAGCGGCGCGGCGGTACAATGTATGAATATCGCATGTGGGCTTGATGAGGATACAGGACTTTAATAAATCCCCAAATTAAAATTTTGGTCAAGCTCGGCCTATTACCCAGGTCGAAGCTTGTGGGGTTGATGGGGCAACGCCCCGTCGGTCTTAAAGAAAGGACTTTCAAAAATGCAACCAGAAATCTCGTTCGACAAAAATGGCGGCGTCACCGATGTGCCTGGCTTTACTGCCTCGGGCGTCCACTGTGGTATTCGTAAAAACAAAGCCAAACGCGACTTGGCGTTAATTGTTGCCGACCGCATGTGTAATGCCGCCGCTGTGTATACAACCAATAAAGTCAAAGCAGCACCGATTCTTTTAACGATGGAACATATGAAAAATGGAAAAGCCCGTGCTATTTTATGTAATTCAGGCAACGCAAACGCTTGCGCACCTGGTGGCATGGAAGCAGCAAATAGAATGGTATCCGCCGCCGCTGCCGAATTACACATTGACCCTACAGACATTATTGTAAACTCCACAGGGGTCATTGGTGTAGAACTGCCCATTGATGCCATTGTAAACGGCATCCCCCATTTAGTAAAAGCACTGGCTGTGGACAACGCACCCGTAAAAGAAGCTATCATGACCACTGACACCTTTTCAAAAAGTTGCGCCGCACAAGTACAAATTGGCGGCAAAACCATTACGATAGGCGGAATCGCCAAAGGCTCTGGCATGATTCACCCGAATATGGCAACCATGTTTGCCTACCTCACCACCGACTGCAATATTTCTTCGGAAATGTTACAGGCGGCACTTTCAACATCTACGGCACAAACATACAACTGTATTAGTGTAGACGGCGACACTTCAACAAACGATATGACAGCAATCCTAGCTTCCGGCACTGCCGAAAACCCCATCATCGACAGCAAAAATGCTGACTATGAAGCATTTTTTGCCGCAATAAATATGGTGAATCTGCACTTGGCAAAAGAAATCGCAAGAGACGGCGAAGGCGCGACCAAACTCATCACATGCCGCATCACAGGCGCGAAAGACGAAACCACCGCGATAAAACTAGCCAAGTCCGTTATTTCTTCAAGCCTAGTCAAAGCTGCCATGTTTGGCAATGACGCAAACTTTGGACGCATACTGTGCGCACTAGGCTATGCAGGTGCAAAATTCAACGCCAATACAGTGGATATCGCGTTCTCTTCCAGCGCAGGACAACTGCTTGTCTGCAACCAAAGCATAGGTCTAGCTTTCGACGAAGAAGCCGCAACCAAAATCCTGTCTCAAAAAGAAATCACCATTGAAATCAACCTGCACGACGGCAACGCCGCCGCAAACGCATACGGCTGCGACCTCACTTATGATTATGTAAAAATTAACGGGGACTACCGCTCATGATTATGAAAAATAACCAAGCGCACATACTTTCCGAGGCATTGCCATATATCCGCAAGTACCATAACAAAACCATTGTCATAAAATACGGCGGCAACGCGATGCAAACCGATGACTTATGCCGCACAGTAATTAGTGACATTGTTTTACTGTCGCTGGTAGGCATTCGCGTAGTCGTCGTCCACGGCGGCGGCCCAGAAATTAACGAGATGCTCACCCGCGTAGGCAAAACATCCACATTTGTAGATGGCCTGCGTTACACCGACGAAGAAACCATGGAAATTGTGCAAATGGTGCTTGCAGGAAGAATTGGCAAGCAGTTGGCACAGCTCATCAGCGAATTTGGCGGCAAGGCAATTAGCGTGTCTGGGCTGGATGGGCGGTTAATCGAAGCCAAACAACTGGACGAAAAACTAGGGCTAGTCGGTGAAATTACCAATATAAACCCAGAAGTTGTAACCATGGCAATGGACAACCAATATATTCCTGTCGTATCAACAATCGCCTGCGGCAGCCAACCAGGGCAAATGTTTAATATCAACGCCGACAGCGCGGCGGCACAGTTGGCAGTCGCCCTTGAGGCAGAAAAACTGATTCTTTTAACCGATATTCGCGGTTTGCTCAAAGACCCAAAAGACGAAAATACGCTGATACCCACCGTGCATTTACCCGAAGTCCCACTGCTGATACGTGATGGTGTCATATCCGGCGGCATGATTCCAAAAGTGGACTGCTGTGTAGATGCGGTGCGCCGCGGTGTGCCAAGGGCGCATATATTAGATGGCAGAATGCCTCATTCCATTTTAATAGAGTTGTTTAGCGACGAGGGCATTGGCACGTTAATCATGCCATAAAAAGGATGGTTCACATGATTCAAGAAATAACCACAAGAAAAAGTACAAGAAAATATAATAGCCAACCTGTTGCGGATGAAAAAATACTGCAACTTATTGAAGCTGCCCGCCTAGCCCCATCAGGTTCTAATACACAGCCGTGGCATTTCATCATTGTAAAATGCGAAGACACAAAAGAAAAACTAGCGGATGCCGACGGAAATCAACAGTGGATGAAAACCGCACCTATATTTATTGCTTGTGTTGCGGACATTCGTTGCCGCATCAAAGATGAATCTGAAATCATACTGGACGAAGACAGCCCATTGCCAGAGCTCAAACAAATTATTCGAGATACAGCCATTGCAATAGAACATATCCTTTTGGAAGCTGAAAGTCTTGGTTTATCCAGCTGCTGGACAGCATGGTTTAAGCAAAATGACATACGCCCTATACTTGATATTCCCAGCGACAAATATGTGGTGGGCATTATCACCATAGGCTATTCAGATAACAGTGGAAAATCACCTACAAAGCGACCGCTGGAAAGTATGGTACGTTATGAAAAATGGTAATACACATATATACAAACCATCCTAACAAGCAGAAGGCGAGGACATCAAAATGAAACTACTCATCATCTCAGGTACCCCCAAAACCGACGGTATCACCTACTCATTTGTCACAACGGCTGAAGAAACCGCCAAAAACCTTGGCATTTCATGCGACACCATTCGTTTGCATGGCAAAGAAGGCAGCGATATTGAAAACCTAGAAAAATGCAAAATGTGCAGAGACGGCTGGGGCGTTTGTTTCAAAGAACACTACTGCATATTCGGCGAAAAAGACGGATTTACCGCACTACAAAAAAAGGTGCAGGAAGCTGACGCATTCGTATACATCACCCCCGTATACTGGGGCAACATGAGTGAAGAAATGAAAACCTTCATAGATAAACTGCGCCGTTGCGAAGCCACAAAACAATGGGACGACCGCGAAAGCGAAGTATCTTTCCTCAAAGGCAAACCCAGCATCATTGTCGCCAACGCGGGCGGCGGCGGCGGTGGAACAATCACCACTTTTTTAGAAATAAAACGCGCCATTGTACACATGGACGGCGATGCATGGCCGCGTGAAAAAGCTGGCATTTTTGATATGATTGCCGTAAACCGCTGGAATCAAGTATACAAACGTGAAACACTCAAAGCGGCCATTGCAGAAATGTACGCCTACCACAACGGTAAAGAATATGTGCAGATGAACTGAGGAACAACCTGATGAAATTATTTGGCACACTTTGCTATGTTGAAAAAGATGACCACTATCTTATGCTTCATCGCATCAAAAAGAAAAACGACATACACGAAGGGCTTTGGGTTGGGCTTGGCGGTAAATTTGAAGCGGGCGAGTCTCCCGAAGACTGTGTGATTAGAGAGGTCTTTGAAGAAAGCGGCTTGCAAATACAAAACCCAAAGTTGCGCGGCATTCTCACATTCCCCAGCGGGTTTGATGCAGATGATTGGTATGTATTCTTATTCACCGCCACAGAATTTACAGGCGAAATCAAACCCTGCGAAGAGGGCGAACTCTCTTGGGTCAGAAAAGACCGTTTGAATAGTTTACCCATGTATGCAGGAGACAGTCACTTTTTAAGCTGGCTGGAAAAATACACCGAGATATTTTCAGCCAAATTTATTTATGAAGGCCGAACGCTAAAAGACTACACCCTCACGGTATATAAATAAAAGGAGTTTTTGCATGAAAACCTTCCCCCAAATCAAACAGCAATACGACCAAAACATCATCACCACCTACGGCCGCCTACCCGTGGCATTTGTAAAAGGCGAGGGCAGCCGTCTATGGGACAGCGACGGCAAAGCATACATCGACTTTGCATCGGGCATTGGCACAAACTCCATTGGGCATTCCCATCCTGCATGGACAAAGGCCGTTTCCGAGCAAGCCGCTCATCTTGCCCACACATCCAACCTATACTACACCGCCCCAGGCGGCGAACTTGCCGAACGCCTTTGCAAAATTTCCGGCATGAACACGGTATTTTTCGCAAATTCAGGCGCGGAGTCCAACGAAGGGCTAATCAAAGTCGCACGCAAATACAGCCGCGATAAGTACGGCGCAAACCGCCATACAATTATCACATTAAACGGCTCATTCCACGGGCGCACGATGGCAGCACTCACCGCCACAGGACAGGATAAATTTCACAACCATTTCCACCCATTTGTAGAAGGCTTCCGCTATGTTGATGCGGGTGACATGTCTGCCCTTGAATCCCAAAATGATGATGTTTGCGCACTGCTTATCGAAACGGTGCAAGGCGAAGGCGGTGTAGTGCCGCTAGACAAAGCCTATGTACAAAATGCTGCCAAACTATGCGCCAAGCGTGATTGGCTGCTGCTCATTGACGAAGTACAAACAGGCATAGGCCGCACAGGCCACTGGTTTGGCTATCAGGGACTGGGCGTGACCCCTGATGCTGTCTCCTTCGCCAAAGGAATAGCAGGTGGACTCCCGCTTGGCGGGTTTATCGTCAATGAAAAACTACGCAACACCCTAGGCCCTGGCGACCACGGCACAACCTACGGCGGCAACCTCATATGCTGCGCCGCCGCATTGGCAGTCCTTGACGTACTAGAGGCCGAACTACCCAAAATAGAAGAAAAAGGCGCATATATCCGCAATAAAATAGAAGCAATGCACTTCCCGCAAGTGGAAGAAATACGCGGCAAAGGGCTAATGCTAGGGCTGAAATTGAAAACGGTTTCCCCCGGCGAAGTCAACACAAACCTACTAGAATCCGGGCTAGTCGCACTCACCGCAGGGGCAGACATCTTGCGCTTCCTCCCGCCACTCACCATATCCATGGAAGACATTGACGCAGGGTTAGAAATTCTCGCAAAAGAACCACTACTACATTAAAAGGAGCAAACCATGAAACATCTATTAAAAATGCTTGACCTAAGCAAAGACGAAATCCTAGAAATTTTAGGCAAAGCCGACCAAATGAAATACGACCTGCAAAACGGCATTCCGCATCGTGTACTTGAAGGTAAAACGCTGGCGATGATTTTTCAAAAATCATCCACACGCACCCGTGTCTCTTTTGAAACAGGCATGTACCAACTGGGCGGGCAAGCCCAATTCCTGTCCGAACGCGATCTGCAAGTTGGACGCGGCGAACCTGTCGAAGATACGGCGCGGGTACTTAGCCGCTATGTGCATGGCATCATGATTCGCACCTTTGCACAAAAAGAAGTGGAAGACCTGGCAAAATGGGGAAGCATTCCTGTGATTAACGGACTCACCGACTTTGCACACCCCTGCCAAATTCTTGCAGACTTAATGACCATCCGCGAATACCACAAAACATTAGACGGCATCAAACTGGCATACATCGGCGACGGCAACAACATGTGCAACTCAATGATTGTCGGCTGCCTAAAATGTGATATGAACATTTCAGTAGCCGTGCCCAAAGGATATGAACCCCATGCCGATGTGCTGGCATTCGCCAAGGCATACCCCAACGCATTTACGCTAACCACCAGCCCCGAAGAAGCCGCCGCCGACGCCGACGTACTAGTCACCGACGTGTGGGCAAGCATGGGGCAGGAAGACGAAGCACAAAAACGCATCAAAGATTTTGCAGGATTCCAAATCAACCACCAGCTTCTTTCCCATGCCGCCGAAAAAGCCATTGTACTCCACTGCCTGCCCGCACACCGTGGTGAAGAAATCACCGCCGAAGTCTTCGACGCCCACGCCAATGTCATCTTCGATGAAGCAGAAAACCGCCTGCACGCACAAAAAGCCGTGATGGCAATACTCATGGGAGGGCAATAAAATGCCAAAAAGAACGGACATCAAAAAAGTCCTCATCATTGGCTCGGGGCCCATTGTCATTGGGCAAGCCTGCGAATTTGACTATTCTGGCACACAGGCCTGTCAGGCACTAAAAAAATTGGGCTATCAAGTGGTGCTGGTCAATTCTAACCCCGCCACCATCATGACCGACCCGGAAATGGCAGATGCAACCTACATCGAACCGCTGAATAAAGACCGCCTGACAGAAATTATCGCGCTGGAACGCCCATGCGCCCTATTGCCCAGCTGCGGCGGGCAAACGGCACTAAACCTAGCCATGGAGCTGGAAAAGTCAGGCGTTTTTGAAAAATACAATGTAGAGGTCATTGGCGTAAACCTGGGCGCAATAGAGCGCGGCGAAGACCGTATTGCCTTCAAAAAAATGATGGACGAACTCAATATAGAAATGGCACGTTCTGCCCCTGCGTACACAGTGGAAGAAGCAATAGAAATCGCCAAAGACCTGGGCTACCCATGCGTGGTGCGCCCCGCATACACCATGGGCGGCACAGGCGGCGGTATTTGCTACAATGCAGAAGAATTAACAGCCGTCGCATCCCGTGGCATAGCCGCCAGCATGATAAACCAAGTGCTTATCGAAGAAAGCATCCTGGGCTGGGAAGAACTTGAGCTGGAAATCGTCCGCGACACCAGCGGGCATTCCATCACCATTTGTTTTATCGAAAACATTGACCCCATGGGCGTTCACACAGGGGACTCTATTTGCTGTGCGCCCATGCTTGATGTCAAACAAGAAGTCATGGACACATTGCAGGATTATTCATATAAAGTGGTCAGCAGTATTGGTGTCATTGGCGGTTGCAACTGCCAGTACGCCTACAACCCAAAAGACGGACGTGTGGTGATTATTGAAATCAACCCGCGCACGTCCCGTTCGTCGGCACTGGCCTCTAAGGCAACAGGCTTCCCCATTGCAAGGGTGAGCGCGCAGCTGGCAGTTGGGTTTACCCTAGCAGAATTGCCATACTGGCGCAAAGGCACTCTGGATAAATACACGCCACACGGCGACTATGTTGTAGTCAAATTTCCACGCTGGGCATTTGAAAAATTCCAGGGCGCGAAAGATATCCTTGGCACACAAATGAAAGCCGTGGGCGAAGTCATGTCTATTGGCAAAAATTTGAAAGAAGCACTGCAAAAAGCCGTGCGTTCTTTAGAAACCAACCGCTATGGCTTGGGCTTTGCCAAAAACTATAATGCACTAAGCAAAACAGAGTTAATGGAACTACTCGACCGCCCCTCCGGCGAGCGTTTCTTCATTATATATGAAGCCATGCGCAAGGGCGCGACCGTCGAAGAATTATTCCAATTGACATCTATCAAACCATTCTTCCTCAACCAAATGAAAGAACTGCTAGACTTGGAAGAAGAAATCATTTCACATCGCGGCAAAGCGATACCCGACGCGTTGTTAATCAAGGCCAAAAAAGACGGCTTTGCGGATAAATATTTAGCTCAAATTTTAAACATACCAGAACAAGATATAGCAAAACAGCGTGAAAAACTAGGCATCGTCAAAGGCTGGGAAGCGATTCAAGTGTCGGGCGCAAATGACGAATTTTATTACTATTCAACTTATCTCACAAACAACGTCCCTGCCATCACACAAAACCCTAAAAAAGTACTCATTTTAGGCGGCGGCCCAAACCGCATCGGTCAGGGCATCGAATTTGATTATTGCTGTGTCCATGCCACTTACGCCCTGCGCGCATTGGGCTATGAAACAGTCATGATAAACTGCAACCCCGAAACCGTCAGCACCGACTACGACACTGCTAACCGCCTATACTTCGAGCCGCTTACCGTTGAAGACGTGCTTGCCATTATAAAATACGAAAACCCCATGGGCGTCGTCGTACAGTTTGGCGGGCAAACACCACTGAATATTGCCGACGAGTTAAAATCCCTTGGCGTAAACATCCTAGGTACTCAACCCGACGTGATTGCCACCGCCGAAGACCGCGACCTTTTCCGCACAATGATGCAGAAGCTAAACATCCCTATGCCCGAAAGCGGCATGGCAAAAACCGCTGCCGAAGCACTAGAAATCGCGAAAAGAATCGGCTATCCACTCATTGTTCGCCCGTCATATGTGTTGGGTGGGCAGGGCATGGAAGTGGTTTACACAGACGAAGCCATTGCAGAATACATGGAAAAAGCCGTCCAAACCTATGGCAATGACATGCCGCCCATTTTAATAGACCGCTTTTTAAACCGCGCACTGGAATGCGAGGCAGATGCCATTGCCGACGGCAACAATGTATTTGTACCCGCCGTGGTAGAGCATATCGAACGCACGGGTGTGCATTCGGGCGATAGTGCATGTGTGATTCCGCCTGTGCTTCTCAAAGACGACCATAATGCAATCATCCGCGAGTACACACAAAAAATCGCCCACGCACTCAACGTGGTTGGGCTAATGAATATTCAATATGCCGTTGAAGACAACACCGTTTATGTATTGGAGGCAAACCCAAGGGCATCACGCACCGTGCCGCTGGTTTCAAAGGTTTGCAACATCCAAATGGCAAAAATTGCAATGGAAGTCATGCTCAAAGCCGCTACAGGCGACGGAAATGTTGACATCACGGCAATGAAGCCCAAAAAACTAGACCTTTACGGCGTCAAAGAATCTGTATTCCCCTTCAATATGTTCCATGAAGTAGACCCCGTGCTGGGGCCGGAAATGCGCTCTACCGGCGAGGTGCTGGGGCTTGCCGCTCATTTTGCCACGGCATTTTCGCTTGCCCAAGAGGGCGCGAAATGCCCGCTGCCAAACAGCGGTACCGTTTTAATGTCATTCTGCGGAGCAAACATGGATGCACTGCCACATATCGCCCGCGATTTCCAAGGCCTGGGTTTTGAAATTGTAGCCACCGAAAACACATATAACGCATTAAAAGAAGCAAATATTTCTGCCCGCCCGCTCAAAGAAATATTGGGTGATGGCCAACCCGTGGCTGAAATCATCATGGATGGCACGATAAACATGGTGATTAATACACCGGGCGGGTCTTTGTACAATATGGGCATGGCAGCCAATATTCGCCGCGCCGCCATTCGCAAATCTATTCCGATGCTTACCACTGTGGACGCAGCAGCGTTTTCGGTGCAGGCGATTAAATCCAGACGAAGCCAGCCTTCGCAGGTTAAAAGTTTGCAGGAGTATCACAAATAATATGTACACAGCCAGCGCAAAGTTAAGCTTCTATATTCCTCACGCCAACTCATTAAAAGATAAACGACAAGTGTGCCGCTCGGTAATGGACAAATCGCGCAAGCGATTTAACGCATCCATTGCCGAGGTGGACACACAGGACGTCCACCAGGTGTTAACCATTGGCATTGCCGTTGTATCGGGTGAAGCCAGACATGCAAAAACCTGCCTGAATGAAATTATTCATTATATGGAAGAACATGCCGATGCAGAGCTTACCGATGTGTGGGAGTGTTGAGATACTTGCTGCTTTTCTTCTAAGATAGCAACCACATTTTGCAAACTCTCTAATTGATAGTCCGCGACTAAGTGTGTAAACGCGCTGGGGTCATTGCTTTCGTCATACGTCTGCAACGCTTGGATATACTTGGCACGGTCTTTAAACTTGATATCAACAGGTTGAAAACCTTCTTTTAGCAGTTGAAGGTTCATAACCAACCTGCCTGTTCTTCCGTTGCCGTCGATGAAAGGATGTACGCGCTCGAAAAGAATGTGAAATTCTGCGGCTTTTTCAATCATATGCCGGCTGTCAACGTTATAGTTGTTAAGCAGGTCATCAATGAGGCTGGGTATTTGCAGTGGGGAGGGCGGCTTATATTCTGTACCAGAAATAAAAACCTGTTGCTTCCTGTAAATACCCTTGTCATCAGGATGATTAGCAAGCACAAGGGAATGTATTGCCTTAATCTCCCGCGCTGTTAAATCAGCACAAGACTCTGCAAGGGCAACAATATAATAAAACGCCTCTCGGTGGTTAATCGCATCCAAATAGTCTTGCACAGGTTTTGAATCAACCGTAAGCCCCTCTATCACAGCTATCCTCGTTTCTGCCAGGGTAAGCGTACTGCCTTCAATTGCATTTGAATTGTAAGTGTAATTAACCATAAAGTGTTCTAAATCTTTTTCAAGCTCTCCCTGCGTTTGTTTTGGGTACTCAGCTATCTTTATTTTTAATATATCAATCTCGTTTAAAACATCATGTAAGTGCATTGCTCTCACGTCTCTTTAATCAAAATTTTTTAGTAGATTAATGCGATTATATCATAGTGCTGCAATGGTTGTAAAAATCCCTCGTCCGTGATACTGCCGGACGAGGGATTTTTTTTAAAATAATATTGACTTTATATTATGTCTCTAGTATTATTAGAAAAAAAGATATATTTATCTAATATTTACAATTTACTGATGCTTGAGCGTTGTCAGTGTTGATGTAAATGATAAGGTTAAGGGGGGAGCATCATGTCTACAGTGTTTACGGATGTGAGTATAGCAAATAAACCATAAGTGGTTGGTCATCATGTTTTATTTGAAGGCTGCCACTTTTTGTGTTTTAACTCACATCGCGCTCTTTTACAATCGTGCTGGATTATTAGAAAGGTCGGGCGACTATGAACACATCTATTAGAAATTTTCTTAAAAAGTTTGTATGCAAGAAAAGTTTAGCATTGCTTTTGGCACTGACTTTAGCATTGCCAACGTTTTTGCCTACGCTTGCCATGTCCGGTGAGTCTGAAAATGCAACTTACTATGAAGAAACCACAGATTATCCGACAGAAACCATGGACTATCCGACAGAAGCCACAGACTATCCGACAGAGGCCACGGATTATCCTACGCCGGAAGATGAGGTATCTGAAGAAGACGACGATGACATCAACGACAACGATACGCAAGCCCCTTCAGATGTCGATGTTGTTAACAACGTAACCCATCAGGCGTTTACCCCTGCCGCAGGTTATGGCTTTTCTGCTGCCACAATTACCCCAGGTACATCGTTGCAGGAATTTTTAGGCGGCGGCCCACGGTTTGGGTTAGCGCGCCTCTTAGAAGACGAAAGCATTGAAGAAATTTCTGGCGGAACAGTAATTTCTGACCTTGACGGTCTGCTTTTAAGAACGGAGTATTTTGGTCTAAATCAAGAGCAAATACGTTCCATTATGCGTACAATCACACAAACCGATGTAACGGAAGTTGTTTTCCCGTTTGATGTTGAGCCGGTTGTGACAGACTTTTTTGTTTATAATGTCAGCGGCGGTGTGATGACTACCCCACTAACACAAACCGTTAACTACGTTACGCACACGTTTGGCGAATTACGCTTTAATCACGGAAATATAAGCATTGCTTTTTTTGGGCATCCGTTCGCGCTTGTACCCGATGTGCCAGAGCATCTGGAAACAACAAACTCGACCAGTGTAGACAATATGCGCTTTTCACTTGGTGTTGGCTTAATAGAAAATGCTTTTGACAATGGCGACAGTGTCGATATTACGGTTGCCGGTAGTATGTTTACATTCTATAGGCCATCTGCTAATGATTACCCTGCTGTTACATTAGAAAAAACACAAGCAGATGCGTCTATTGACGGCAATACAGTTGAAAGCATTGATTGGCAAGTAAGGCTTGGCGTCAGCGGTATGGTTGGCGACAACACGCTTGAAGAGCTTACTGTAGTGGATACATTTTATCCTGCCGGTGCAATGTCACTGATTTTAGATTCTGTTCAGGTTGTTAGTGGAACAAGTGCGTCGGGAATAGAACTTGTTTACGGCGAACATTTTACTGTAACGCCTGACGAAGAGCGCGGGTTTACGCTTGCTTTTGAAGAGGGTGTGATTGGAAACGGAGTATTCTATATAACCTATGCTACAGCACCTGTTGATGGTACAACTTGGTCGGCAGGAAGCGACGTGCGAATCGTATCAAATAGCGTAACAGCACATTTGCCCGGTTCTAACGACGAGTCAGACGCAAAGGATGAAGCCGAGTATGCGTTTCCAGATTCGCTGGTTCACCCAGATAACATCAGAAAAGATGGTTGGCTTATTGAAATTGGTGGTGCCAGCATTGGTTGGGAAGTTGTAATTGATTTAAATGACACCAATGCCCACTGGCTAACATTGTACGACGTAGTGCCGTCAATGTTGCGTATTTGCATGGACAGTGTCGTGATTACTGATGGAAATGGCATTCGGTTAGATATTCATGAGATGCCGGCAGATTCATCAGATTTTACTTCAACGCCAGCAGGTAATGAGTATCAGTTTAAAATTTGGACAGCTGAAAATGGCAGTGGGTGGGCGTCCCCGCTTTCGCAACAAATAATTATCTCCTACGAAACATATCTGGCATCGGGTGGCGTATTGCCGACCATCATAACAAACGCTGCACGGATTGAGTATGGCTGGCGTTTCTCTAATGACGACGGCGAAGGTTACGATGATCATAAGTTTACCCCTCCTGCTGTAAACAAGAGCATTGCGGGCAATCCTTTACGGGTTGAAAAGACGCTTATGAATCCACTTCAAAGTGGCGAAACCGTTTGGAATATTCGTGTAAATCCGGCACCGCCGGAAGATAGACCATATATTTGGAGCGGCACAATCACAGATGACCTAAACAATGTAATGTGGTTTAGACCGGAAGGTGTAAATCCAAACAGCAACAACCAAGTGCATGGCTCGTTAGCTATAGATGCGAACATTCCATTCAATGCCTATCACGTCGTGCGTTTTGAAATCCGCAATGAAGCCGGTGCCATTATCTACAGGAGAAATGTAGATGGCAACCCCGGCGCAAGGGATTCACTTGGCTATACCCCGACCCCGGAGTGGTTGCTTGATTTTAAATGCGAGGACTCTATAGTCACCATCAACGTTGGCGAAGTTGGTTTTGGGCAATACAATATTAGGCTGTTTACCGCGCCTAATGATCCCCACTTGCTTGAACAGAACGCCGGCACCCCGCGTGACAACCCAATTGAAAACAACTTTACATGGGGTTCTTGGTTGATGTTTGACAATCGCGTCAGCTTCGATGCGGAGATATCTTTGACGGGTGACGCGGATGATAATAGGCTAAACCGTAATGCGACCGATTTTGCCCGCGGAAATGTAAGACCCGGCAGTATTGCTTTAAAAAGACTTTACGACAACCGCGTCAGGTATGAAAATGGTAATTTGCTAATTCATTGGGAAATACAACTGAATCCAAATGGCCGATTTTTGCTTGACGATGTTATTATAACAGACAACCTAAGGGAACAAGGTTTAGAGTTTTGGGCACCATCAGATCGGCAGCCCTCGGTGTATCAACGGAACGGATTCTGGCCTTATTCAATAGGAGACGGTGGGTTTGGTTCCGGTGAGAACAATGAGGTTAGCTTCCCACAGCACACAGGTGTAGCCTGTAATGTATTTGTTTGGGACGATGAAAGCGGCATTTTAACAATTCATCCATCGAATGCCATGCTTGGTGGCAGTTTGATTGGTTTGCGTACAACAGTCCGCTTTTGGACACGTGTACTGCCCGAACATCCTGCGTTCTTGAATTTGCAAGGAAGCGTAAATGGAGACAACTATACAACCATTGTAAACACTGCACATGTTGCCGGTAAAATGGGCGGCGAAGCATGGAGCCGTGACGTCGCTTGGAATCAAAACATTCCTAATCCTATGCTTGTTAAGGACATGGACAGCATCATCAATGGCGGTGCAGGTGTGCGTTTTAGAGTGGAAATAAATCACCATAGCGCGCGACTGAACGCTGGCAATGTACTGACGGATGTATTGCCGCAGGGAATGATTATTGACAGTGCATCTATCCGTTTGGTTCAGGCACAGGTAGTTGAACCTGCCTCGTTATCACAAGGTCATCTGGTGTCTGGCAGTACTCCTGGAGATATTCTTAATCACAATAGGTTAAACCTTGAACCGCTTCCCGGTGGAATTGAATTGGGTGCCAGTGAAATTGGTTTTACCACGGGCGAAAATGGTGCCTATTTCTCGGTCACATTGCCGGCAGGCTCAAGTGCATGGATTCTGTACTATGACACGATTATAACAGGGCAATTTTCTCAATATGTAAACAGCATAAGCGTGGACGGCGGTAATATAGATAATCGTTTTAGCAGCAGTGTAGAGATTCCTTGGGCTACCATTATCGCTCAGGGCGGTACGTCTACATTTCCAACTGTACAGCGCATTGATGTGACTAAACTATTTGAAGAAGAAGTACTTTCTGGCTTTGGATTTGTATTGTATACGCGCTCGTCCGCTGATTATGAATGGACGCCTGCAAGTAATATAACCCGTGGCGGAGAAAGCGGCGTGTCATCATTCTGGCTTATTAATCCAGTTCTTCCTGTGGAAATTTTGCTGGTTGAAGTTTTAACAGAAGGGCAGTACAGCCGTTTTGACCCAGAGCGTGCAACCGTAAATGGTTTGCAAATACCTGCGGTTCGTGAGTCTGAATTTAGCTACTTCAATCCAAATGCGTTTGACGCGCTTGATACAATTGATGAAGTCGGCACACCCATTCAAATAGCTGTTGAGAACGCAGAGCATGATATGTTGCCACCGCCACCGCCGCCACCACCACCGTCAATTGCTGAAATTCGCGTGCATGTACAGCATTTTGAAATCGTGCGCGGTACAGGGGCTGCGCCTGTGCGCATTGCTAACCCGCAAATTGGCACAAGGTATGATGAAGTTATATCAAGGTGGCACTTTAGCGATGTATACCATATTTCCGAAGTTGATGCATTAACACAGCGGAACGAATCTGAAATAATACTTTTTGACCCATTAAGATTTGTTCGCGTGGATGACAGGAATACAATGCGCTTCTATTATATTCCTGACGTACTTGATGAGGATGCGGAATTTGAAGGCGATATGTTCGACTATGCTGAACTTGTGGGTACCTTTGGCGATTTAGATTCTGAGTATTTTGGCACAACAGCGGAAATGGAAGACTATATTTTCGTGCCTACACCGGAAGATGATTATGGCAATGGGAATGATGCATATGACAATGGAAGCGATGATTATATTGATATACTTGCTTCCGTTGCAGGGCTTGAGGATAGGATATACATCACCAGTGCATTATTTTCCGGATTCCCTTCCGACGTAACAGATATAGTTATTGAATTATTGTGGGAACGTGCCGCGCCTCCTTCTTCCGGTGGCAATGATAATGATAATGACAATGATAACGACGATGACGATGATAACGACGATGACGATGGCGATGACGATGACGATGACAACGACGATGATAACGACAACGACAACGACAACGACAATGATAACGACAACGACAACGACGATGATAACGACAACGACAACGACAACGACAACGACAACGACAATGATAATGATAATGATAACGACTTGGTCATCGGTGACGATAGTGGAGAAGCTGGCGACGCCCCAATTTTAACCCCGGCAGACTTCACTCCGCCACAACCCGGCGGTGATAGCCCTGACGTTCCACCAGTTCCAACTTCTGAGGATAACTTCTTAATTGAAATTGGCGACAACATGTTTGTAGAACTAAGTGATACTAACGTGCCATTAGGTATTTGGGAATTTGACCCCACCGAAGAAATGTGGATATTCGACGACGATGTTCCGCTGGCTGCATTCAACAATATGCCAGAGCTTTCAGTATTTATGCCGCAAACAGGTTTGGAAGACAATAGCCTTGCGCGTACAATTGGGCTTATGGTTTCAGCCATAGTTGCACTGGGTGCGGTGTTTGCAATTTTTAAGGTTAGAAAAAATGCGACAAAAGTCATCTGCAAGAACAGTATTAATAAACAATAAAAGAACCTGCCTTGTTGTAAAATACAAGGCAGGTTTTTTGACATGTTAGAAAATTTCCATATTTTAATATTACAAAGTGATGGTTTTAAGAGATAAAAGCCAGTGATTCAGTTTTTTAGTTTGAGTCACTGGCTTTAGGTTTTGGTTTTAATACGGCATTAGCCACTCTGGGGCAACCTAAACACCTGATATCAGTCCAATGCTTTCTTTAACCTGGATTACTTTCAGCTTCAAGTACTTTTTTTCTTTTAAACCTATCAAAAAAGCTATTTTTTTTGACTTTACGATTATTAGGCTTTATAACAATTAAATCGGCATCTTTTGAGTCTGTAGCAGTTGACGAAATATCAGTGTCTTTGGGGTGCAATTGCGCTATTGAATATTCAGCCGCACTTTGATACTGCATGTTTTGCTCCCCATCTTCATCACGCACAACAGTCAACGCAGGATATGCACTTTCCTGTGTTGCTTTGCTTATGGTAACAACGTCAAAAAAATCTTGAGGCTTAGAATCTTGCAATGCCCACAACAGTACTTTATTCTCAAGTGCTACATCTGTGGCACGATTTTGTTTCACTACATCCATAATCATTGTTCTAAAACTGGAGTGGTCGGAACAGTCAACTAAAGTGGGAATATAAATATATTTTGAAACATTACTGTTTTTGTCAAAGTAAATGTAATCATATTGCAGAACAAATGAAAATGTTTTCATAAACCAGTCACCACAGTCAAGCAAAGGCTTTACTAAACTTTGCCACATTTCCAAATAGTCAAAAGCATTGCGGGTGTTGGATAAATACGACATTTTGTTGCAATTGCCAATATGATAAGTAAACTCACACAATCCATCCACCATACGATAGTTAAAAGGTAAAATGAAATCAGGCAAATCGGAAAGCAAAGTGTACAACGCTTTTTTATCAATATCCCCTTGAGGAACATTGACCACAAGCTCGACACCTGTTAATGAATCATTCTTTTCATTGATTTCATACATTATAAACCAACTCTCCTTCTGTATTCTAGTAGTGTGATAAACCGCCAACCCTGTTCGGTTAAAACCGGCGCGCTTCCGTTATAAAAATCTCTGGCTTCCAAAAACATAGGTTCAATGACAACTTCGCCTCTAAGACTTACATATCCCCAATACTGCCCCTTTCTTACAGCTGCCAAATGCTGAGAAAAAGAACGTGCTTCTTCAAATTGCGGTTGAATAATGATTTGTCCTTGGGCATTAATAAAGCCCCAAAGTCCATTTTGTTTGACAGCGGCATAATTGACACTGCTGAATGGCCGCGCATCCTCAAAATACATGTTGGTGCGCCGATTATTTATAAACAGAGTGACACCGTTATTCTCTCGGATAAATACTGCATTTTGTTGAACAGCTCGTCCCAACTCATCGGTTACAATACCATCATGTTCAAATGGGATTACCGCATTTTGGTTTAAATCAATTAACCCCCACCTGCCATCCATTTTAGCAACAGCAAACCCGCCCGCATACATGCCAAGTGCTTCATACTCACGCTGGCCTCTATCAAATGCTTCGGTAGACCAAACCCATGCATCATCTAACATTAATGGAATACGGCTAGATGATAAATTGCCAATGTCTTGTGCAGGTTCCCGCAACAGGGCAATTCTCCTGTTTGATAAATCAATGGCTTGTACAACATCCCCGCTTTTGGCAACAGCCCTGTTTTGACTCACTGTGCTAATACTGTCATATATATAGGGGACACGCATTGTGCCCAAATATGTGGCAAGCCCCCACAATCCATCACGTTTGACCTGTATAAAACCATTGTAAGTGAGCGTTACATCATCAAAAGAGGACCGCGAAAGCTCGAAGGCATAACGTATTGATTCATAAAACGCATCCAAACTATCAAAACCATCATCGGAAGTGTTAAAACGCGCAAGTCCAGTCCTTAATGCATCAAAAGCATAGTTTAATCTGCGTCTGTATACAAAATGTTCTGCTGCTTCTATAAATACAGCAGGGGTGGCATTGGGACTTGCCATCATCTCATCTAGCAAGCGAATATAACTTCGGTTATCACCCATGGTTAAGTAAACCTGTTTAAGAAGTGTTTGTGCCTCCACAATATAAACACTGGAAATGGCAGAAGCCTCTTGCAATAAAGGCATCGCAAAAATATAGATTCCGTCCGCTAAATAGGCTTCTGCTTCAGAAATCAACGCCCGTTGACGTTCGGACGGCGGGGTTGCTGTCACCACGGCAAATAGTGAAACAGCCATGATAATCAGAAACATTAACGCCAAAAACAACCGTTTTACATTCATGCAAACCTCCTACACTAAAGATACTATAATAAAACTAACGTATAAGAATGGAGCAAACGGCAATGGATCTTTACGCCCCATGCGCTTTGTAAGAATAAGCACCCCGCCTACGACCCCAGTCAAAATTGACGCATATAGTATGGAAGGAAGTACGCCGTTTAAGCCAAGATAAAGCCCTGCTACCGTCATCAATTTAACATCGCCGCCGCCAACACCTTTTCTGCTGATGATATACACCAACATAAAAAGCCCGCCACCCACCAATGCACCCAAAGCCGAGTCCCTTAAAATGGGCAAAGTGTATGAAACACCCGCAAAAAGCCTGGGCACTGTAATAAATATCCACGCGGCTAAAAACGAAAGTACATAACTGTTAAGGATTTTCTTATGCTGGTAATCATAAAGCGCGACCACCCAACCAAAAAATAAAAGTACATACTGTAGCAACAAACCATGCAAATCATGCGCTGTTTGCAAAAAAAATAATGCAATAAAAAGAATGGGCATATGAATATATGTTAAAGCGTCCAATTTGCTTGACGGCTGCAAAATTGCTTTCATATCCGGAAGCAAATGACTTTTCAACACGATTTGTGCAACAGTAGGGGCAGCAATGGCAGCAACCACTGCAAATACAATATCCATCATGTTATAAGTCCGATCTAAAATATTTTATACCCTGTCCGCCACCTTGCCGCCAAAGCCGTGTGGCGGCTTGCTGGGTGACTGTAAGCCTTAAAAAAGGGTTGAGCGGGCCCGCAAACATAAAGTCAACATCATAGGTTACAATCAAAACTAAGGTATCACCATCAACAAAGGATTGTGTAAATTCAAAACCATGATGTGTGGGCATCTGTCCCTCTCTCATCAAATGCCTAGTGAAAATACTGTGTAGATGGCCGTCAGTCACAGCCTGTCCATCAAAATTAAAAAATGTGTTTACGCTGTTTGGGTCAAGTGGGTTTAACAGCGGAAAAATGCTGGAAATGACGTTGGTTACGCTCATCACCGTGTCGGTGCCTCCCCCGCCATGCGCAGCAGAGCCATCTAAATAGCTTAATATAGAAACTTCATGCGCAGTTTGGGTAAGGGCATGATGCACACGGGACTGCATAGACTGTACATTAATCAGCATAACAATAGCAATCATTGCCATGGCAAATGGAAGAAATGCGAGTATTGTTTCAACGACTATGTAGCCGTGTGTGTCGTCTTTTATGTGCATAGACTACCTCCTGCATGATTTCTATATCCCTAAAAAATGTGCAACCGTAGCATATACGGGGCTTTGGATTCGGGATTGTGTTACAGTTATTTCTTCCCCTATTTTATATACACGCCCTGGGCGGTGTGCATTCATGACTTCTATCACAGTATTTTCATCAACACGCTGAAACCTACCCAACAGTGAAATTCTTGCTTGAGAATCAAACTGCGCTTCCACAATGCCCAGTTCTGTTTGTGCTTGGCTTCCTATTCCGTCATTAGAAACAATAAATATTTTGCCGCCGATGCGCAGACTTGCATCGGGTACATTTATCATCATAAGCGCACCTTGGTATCTGCTGCTTGATTTTTTATGCCTATACACAAGCAGTATAATGATTGCAATAATCGCTGGCGGTGTAAGTTGGAGGAGTATGAATAGTATGGTTACGGTGTCAAGTACTAGTAAATCAGCCATAGATCCCTCCCCTGACATGTTTTTCTGTGCGCATAAGGTTCACAATTCTGGCGTAAACAGACTTGGTTCCTGATTGTATTACAACTATTTCTTCTCCAATTTTATATTCGCGGCTAGGGCGTTTAGTATTTGAAATTTCTCTAATAGTATTTTCATCAATAAATTGGAAGTCACCTAGCAGCGAAACTCTAACTTGAGAGTCATAATGCGCCTCTACAATACCCAGTTCTTTTCGTTTCTGGCCTCCCCCTTCATCTGAAATTATATAAATCTTTTCTTGTAAACGAATTCTAGTATCTGGCACATTTAGCATCATAAATACGTTTTCGTATCTGCTTCTTTTTTTGCTATGCTTGCGTGTAATTAATATAAATATTACAGTAAAAACCAATGGGGAGCCGATAAACAACAATACGCTCAGTGAAACTATTAAATTCAAAAGAAAAGGATTGAACATTATAAATTCAAACACTAATTATCACCTTTTTCTGTTTTTTAAACGAACAAACATCAACTAGATATTGAATCTTCTGGCACATATATTTGTAAAACTCTTAGCCTATATGAATCAGGTCCTACAATGCCGACAAACCGACCATGACGTATTGACCCAACTGGAAATTCCTCACCAATTGTAAATACCCATTCTGTTTTGCCCGTCCACGCTCCGCTATGATCTTGTACAAATGATACCATACCCTTTATGGCATTTTCGCTCACTCTTTCCCAATCGCCAGATAGCGCAATTCTAAGTTGAGTACCTTGCCGTGCAACAACATTTCCCACTGCCACTGGCCTTAACGTCGACTTGTCATACCCAAATATCACCCTGTTTATTTGGTATCGATTGTCAATAACCCGCCGCCCTGCATCCACGATAACGATAGCACCCTGGTATGTAGTCGCGATTTTATGACTAACTCTCTTGCGCGAATTCCTAAACATTATGAATAGTCCCACAACAATTAGTAAATACAAAATAACTCCAAATGAGGCAGAAACAGCATTATATATATTCAAAGTAATATCGAGCATAGTATTCGTCCTTTGCTTATAGTATTTTCGAGTCCCACATGAAGCTATCTTTTACGAATTAATACATCAGACCTTGTCACCCACAAAAATTTTTCTATAGTAACCTCAACTGGGGTTTGAGTCCTTGACTGTGTAACCATTAATTTTTCCCCTATTGTATATTCGCACCCTGGGCGTTTAGGTACCGTGACATCAACAATGGTATTTTCATCAATGGAATGAAATTGACCAAGCAGTGCAATTCTGACCTGCGAATGAAGCTGCGCCTCTACAATACCTAGTTCTATTTGTGTTTGGTTTATTGTACCTTCATTAAAAATCACAAACAGCTTACTGCCTATATGGAAATTAGCATCTGGTGCATTTATCATCATAGAGGTAAATTTGTATCTATTTCTCGATTTCTTTCTCTTGCGCACGATTAATACAACTATAATAGGAATGATTAGTGGAGCAATAAAAGGAAGTATAATTAGGAAACCTATGAAATTTAAGATTAAAAAACCAAATAACGACGGCTCGTACATTTGTTATCACCTATTTCTGTGCAGTCAGATACCCTTTAGTTTTGTATAATATCTTCAAAACCAGCATGGCTATCTCGTGGGTTTGCAATTAAAAACTCTTTAAATGTATCAGTTCCTGCTTGTATCCCCATACCTGGATGAATTATAAAATCAATGATATAACTCTCATTAGACAAATCAAATCTCCCAAGATTAAAATGAATTCTTTTTGTTGCACGTTCAT
>Ga0136643_10001304_pt1 | contig 30083 bp, 20 predicted proteins | sample TergutLab28metaG_FD_96883 | JGI IMG/M metagenome (GOLD analysis project Ga0136643, IMG submission 96883) | Labiotermes labralis P1 segment gut microbial communities from Petit-Saut dam, French Guiana - Lab288 P1 (version 3) (version 3) | ecosystem: Host-associated > Arthropoda: Insects >... | reverse complement strand
CGATGGTATTTGGGAAGTGATACAAAGAGGTATATTGCATACCACTACGGAACGCGGCGGCACAGCTACCAATCATTTTAGGAATTTCCCTATAACCGTGGCGGGTAAAACCGGTACTGCAGAGCAAATGGGTACAAGATTGTCCCATACCAGCTTTGGCGGTTATGCACCATTTGACGACCCGCAAATTGCTATTTATGTTACAATCCCCTTTGGTGATACCAGAGTAATGCCTGCGGCATCTACCCAAATAGCAAGGGATGTTATCTATGCTTTTTTAATGCCGGGTATGGTTGAACACCCTATGCCAAACAATGGGTTTACACGGTAATTTGAAAATGCGAAGGGAGAGGCACAAATGCGCAACGAAGAAATTCCTACGCGCCGCTTAGTTAGACGCAGGTGCAAGCAAAAATTAAATATACGCGGTATACTAATAATTTTTGCAGCAATAATTATTGCCGGGACAGCAATAATTATTTTACGTTCATCTTCATCCGAGGGTACTTTCACTGCCACACCAATGGCTACACCCCTGCCGCCGGACGAACTACTCTTGCAATACTTCGCCCATATAGAATATGGCCGGTTTAACGATATGTATAATATGCTAACCCCCCTAAGCCAAGAGACCATTTCAAGAGAAGATTTCGTAGAACGAAACAGCAGAATATATGAAGCAATAGGCGCTAGAAATATTACGATTATAATTAACGGTGTATCTACTGTGCCCGACAGACCAGGCCGGAAGTTTGTCGAATATAGTTTAAGCATGGGTTCTGTGGCCGGGAAAATATCCCATGACAGGCGAGCCATTTTTGAACGAGACGCAGACAATGTATACCGGCTACAGTGGAGTTCACATATGATTTTTCCCGAACTCGGGCCTAATGACAGAGTACGGGTTGGCAACTTGCTTGCACAACGAGGCAATATTTATGATAGAAATGGGATAATGCTTGCAGGCCCTGGCCCCGCTTCTCAAGTCGGACTGGTACCCGGGCGGATGCGCAGGAAAGAAACAGACACCACTTCCCTAGATGTATCAACATTTATATACTACGAGGAGGATATTATCCTACTTGCAGAGCTGTTAGAAATGACACCCGAGCGTATTCTTCAAAGACTTAACGCTTCCTATGTAAGGGAAGATACTTTTGTTTTGCTGCGAACCATTGCCAGAGATGCACAAGAACTGATAGACGATTTGCTAACTGTTCAGGGCGTTCTAATTAACAGCACTACCGTCCGATACTATCCCTTAGGCAGAGCTGCAGCGCATTTAATAGGATATATACAAAATATTAACGCAGAAGAGCTGGAAGAACTGAGACACGAAGGTTACCATATGAATAGTGTTATCGGTAGAGCCGGACTGGAAAGAATACTTGAAGACCAGCTTCGTGCAAGAGATGGCCGAGAAATTTTTATTGTTGACAGCCAAGGCAGCAGAACAACTACTGTAGCGCGGCTGCCACCAATGGACGGCAGGTCTGTAGATTTGCATATTTGTTTTCATATTCAAAATCACCTATACGAACAGTTTGCTGGAGATAAAAGTACATCTGTGGCCATGAACCCCATAACAGGCGAAGTACTTGCCCTTGTAAGCACGCCATCCTATGATCCTAACGATTTTGTCCGAGGTATGACCAATAGTATATGGGAAGGGTTAATGGAAGACGAAAACTTGCCTATGTTTAACCGCTTTAGAGCCACATTTAGCCCCGGCTCTACAATGAAAGCAATAACGGCGGCCATTGGTCTGGATGCCGGAACTTTCACATACTATCAAGATTTTGGCCCAAGCGGGAGGCGCTGGCAGCAAAATGAAAGCTGGGGCAGATTTTTTGTTACAACGGTGACCCAATATAACGGCCCCGCAAACCTTAATAATGCCATGGCCTGGTCGGACAATATATATTTTGCAAAAGCTACCTTGCAAATTGGCTCCGAAACATTTGTAAATGGTCTTGAAAATTTTGGATTTGGTAAACCGATACCATTTGAATATGGGTTATTTTCTTCTACTATTTCAAGAACAGGTGAAATTACAACAGACATATTACTGGCAGACAGCGGTTATGGGCAAGGCGAAATACTTATGAACCCGGTACATTTAGCCGCCGTTTATTCAACTTTTGTGAACGCGGGAAGCATGATACGCCCCCAACTTATTAGCCCGCGGCTAGTCTACGATGTATTTTTTGAACCTGAGTTTTGGAAAGAAGATATAGTTTCGCCAGAGACAGCAAGGATTGTGCTTGACAGCCTTATATTTTCCGTAGAATATGGCACAGGTCGGCCGGCAAGAATGCCCGAAAGAATTTTTGCCGGCAAAACAGGCACAGCAGAGTTAAAGCTATCCCAAGACGACGAGGATGGCATTGAACTGGGCTGGTTTGTTCTAATGACAGCAGATGAAGATGAAGAACACCCATTCTTGGTTGTTTCAATGGTAGAAGGCGTGGAAAACCGAGGCGGCAGTGGTTATGTTATTCCCAAGGTAGTATCCACATTTAACTTTGCGGAGTTAAGAAGGAGACCACCTATTTATTTTGGATTTGGCCAGTGGTCGGATTAATGCAAAAAAATTCAAGTGGCTAGTGTCACTAGCCACTTGAATTTTGTACTGGGATAAATTTCACATTCAATTACCTAAGCCCATTTACAACCCGGGTCCAAATTTCAACATTATCTTCCTTAATAAACCAATGGCTGTTGGTAGCTTCTAGTACATAAAAGTAATACCACACCATAGGGTTTGCCGAATCTGGAAAAATCAATACATAGTCCAACACGCTTTCAATGCTGCGGGCATTTGTATCACCACGGCCTAATATACGGCACATAGCGGCGGCAGCTTCCGCCCTGGTAATTTCTGATTTCGGTCTAAATGTGCCATTAAGGTCGCCATGCATCCAGTTTGTGGCAAGCACAGTATACACGTAATTAAATGCCCAATCACTTACATCCGCAGCATCAATATAAGGAAGTGTATTGCCGGTTAGAATTGTTGTAGTTCTTGCAAGTATTCCCGCAAATTGTTCACGAGTAATAGGTTGGTTTGGTCTAAAGCTGCCATCTGGGAAGCCCTGTAACAGCCCATAGCTATATGCAATTGATATATAATCAAAATACCAATCATTCGGGTTAATATCCTTAAACCTGCCTGTAATATCAGCGCTTGTACGTGGTACATTTACACCAAAGTGCGTGGTTAATGTGCGCACCACGAGTGCAGCTGTTTCCGCTCTTGTAAGATTACCATTTGGCATAAAGTGTCCGTCCGGATAACCAATCATAAACTTTGCATGAAAATACTCTTGTAATGGCGGGTATTCGTCATTGCCATCATTTGTTGTTTGGGGAAAAATTGATGGGCGTTGCAATGTGGTATTTCCGCCGCCCCTAGGTGCACCGACAGGTGTTCCACCGCCGCCGGAACCACCACCTCCGGACGTCCCTCCATCATCAGAGCCGCCGCCAGACCCACCGCCAGGGCCACTACCAGAGCCGCTACCAGGCGTCTGCCTCAGTATAATTTGCACTTCTGCAATATTATTAATAAAGCTGGAAAGGGAAACAGCAGCACTTCCCGGATTAAACCCGGAAGCGTTTGCGGTTACAAGTCCTTCCGTTGGTTGTAAAAAAGTGGTGAGCCAACGATTATTTGTAAACCCAAGGACTACGCCGTCAAACACTACATTTGCACTAGAAATTTGGTTGCCGGCCTCATTCACAACATTCACCCTTACCATATAACGCGGCGGAACCCATTGTGCGTATATGGTTTTGTCACTAAAAATTTGCACATTTGCAAAGTCAAATGAATTGCCACTGGTCGGTTGGTCAAACCAACCTGCAAAAGTACGCTGTCCTATAAGGGGATCAAATGGCAAATCACAAATTGGAATGGCCAGAGGTTCAGTTGCAAACCATCCATTGATGATAAATTGCGGAGGAAAATCCCCTGTGTTAACTCCACCCTGTAAATCAAAGGTAACTGTGTGCCGCTGGGTAAAATCAATTCTCCATTGTGCGTACAAAGTACGTGTTGGGGCATCTGTTACTTCATCCGTTGATACCACAATGCTACCGCCTGAGGCGGCGTCAAACCAGCCTGTGAAGTAATAGCCTTCCCGGGTTGGGTGTGCCAGGTCGGGGGCAACCAGATTGTCGTCTGCGTCGAATGCTTGGGAATAGAGATAACCGGTAAACCTTACAATATCACGTACCGGAAGTTGAGTGTATCCTGTAAACACACCACCATTTGGATGAAAGGTTACTACTTGGCGCTCATTTGCATTGCGCAGCCATTGTGCAAACAGAGTATGGTTTTCTGCATTGGCTACCGATGTTGTTGCGGTTACAGTGGTTCCGCCTCCATTTTGCATGGTGTTCCAACCGCCAAATGTCCAACCTGGGCGAGTTGGTTCAGGTGTTACATTTGCTCCATATGGTGAGTTAAACGTTACAGGGAACGGACTATCTATCCCAGCAGCTAATGTGCCGCCGCTTGGATCTAATGTGACCATGATGCCGCTTACAGCTGTCCACTGTGCGAATAGTGTATGATTTTCTGCATTAGCTACTAACGTTGTTGCAGTTACAGTGGTTCCGCTTCCATTTTGCATGGTATTCCAACCATCAAATATCCACCCTGTACGCGTAGGTGCAGATGTCACGTTTGCTCCGTATGGGGAATTAAATGTTACCGAAAACGGATTATCTACTCCAGAAGCTAATGTGCCCCCAGCTGGATTTAACGTTACCTGAATGCCGCTAACAGCTACCCATTGTGCAAACAGAGTATGATTTTCTGCATTGGCCACCAGTGTTGCCGCAGTTACATCTGCTCCGCTTCCATCTTGCGCGGTGTTCCAGCCATCAAATATCCATCCTGTACGAATAGGCGCAGGTGTCACATTTACCCCATATGGTGAATTGAATGTTACAGAAAAGGGACTATCTACCCCGGTAGCCAATGTGCCCCCTGTTGGATCTAACGTTACCATAATGCCACTCACTGCTGTCCACTGTGCAAATAAAGTATGGTTCTCAGCATTCGTTACTAATGTTGCTGCCGTTACAGTAATTCCGCTTCCATCTTGTGCGGTATTCCAACCGCCAAATATCCATCCTGCACGCGTAGGTTCAGGCGTTACATTTGCCCCATATGGTGAATTGAACGTTACAGAAAAGGGACTATCTACCCCGGTAGCCAATGTGCCCCCGGTTGGGTTTAGTGTTACCATAATACCGCTAACGGCTGTCCACTGTGCAAACAGAGTATGATTTTCTGCATTGGCTACCAATGTTGATGCGGTTACGGTGGTTCCGCTTCCATCTTGCGCAGTATTCCACCCACTAAATATCCAGCCTGTGCGTGTAGGTTCAGGCGTTACATTCCCTCCATATGGAGCGCCTATTGTTACTTGAAACGGGCTGTCTACCCCGCCAGCTAGTGTTCCGCCCATTGGGTCTAACGTTACAAGATGTGGTTCCCAATTCGCAACAACGGTCATATCACCATAGGTCACTACTGTATCCCCGGCAAATGGGTCACCTACGTCAGGATGTGTTGACGTTTGTATTCTCCAGCCAATAAACCTATAATTATTACGCACCGGATCCGGTGGCATATTGCTTATACCAACGATGGCGGGAGTAAATCCATCATCCCACACAGGTCGGCTTACACTTGCTGCATCTCCCGCAATATTTCCACCGGCTAGATTAAAAGTAACAGTAGAACTCCATTGTGCAAAAAATATTCTGTTTCTATATATAATAGGTGCCGTAGGCGTAAGCAGCACACCCTCGGCATCTCGCCATTCGTTTTCAAAAATCCAGTTATTGCGAGTTGGATCCATAGTTGGCATAGCACCGCCAACAGGCATCCCTTCCGGCCCAACCCCATGGGGCGGTGAAAGTACAATAACCGACCTGTCGTTAGGATAGGCCATTGATGGATGGTGTACACCTCCATTGGCATTAAAAAAAGCAGTCACATACCATCTTGCCGTAAATGTAACCGGACCGGTAATAATCGATCCTGCGTTTACAAGCATACCCCCGGGAATTGTCTCGTTATACCAACCCATAAATGAGCGGCCATCCCATGGGTTGGGCGATGGCCAAGCCGCACCAAGCGCCTGTCCGGGAGTAAAAGAAACCTCTATATTTGGAAGGGGTGCGATACCATGGTGAAACACCACATTATTAGACCATATGGCATAAAGGGTTATAGGCTCGATTACTATGCTGTCGGCAGTAAAATCTTGCCCTGTACCGTCAGGGCTTGTATTCCATCTTAAAAAAGCCCGCTCTGCATGACCAAAACCCAGTGGCCATGTACCCGGCCCCGGAAACACACGTGGGACAGAATTATTCGGCGCATCTTGGGCAGGGGCCGTCCCTATACTGTTAGGGTGGGTGTGGTGGGTTTCAAAGCTGCGATTATACATTATTGGAATCATATAAGTTTGGTTTGTCAATCCCGAGGCTATAGACGTATGATTATTATTAAATGTTACATGGGGCGCCCACTGGGCATAAACGTCTAAATTTGCTGTAATGCGGATACCGCTGCCGGTAAAGCGCACGCGGAATCCGCTTGCGTCCGGCTCCGAGTTCCATCCCATAAAGTTATGGTTCGCCCGCGCATTTACAGAAAATCGCTCCCCATTAGGGTCTTGGCCCCACCAGTGGTTAGGGCCGCCAGAAGCACCTGCAACTGTGTGCATAAATACAAACGAACCCCCGGTTCCTGGAATATATTCGGATTGTGGAACTAAGCGGGTTGGCGCCCCTCCATCTGTACCCGGTGGCGTTCCTTGAAGAGTGACACCTGGAGTACTTGAACCGGGGTTTGGATGAAAAGTTACAACATAGGAAGGCAGCCACCGTGCATGAAGCACTTGCCCAGTATAAAAAAGAGTAAACGGTGTAAACCTTGGGTTTTGCCCTGCTGGTATCTGATCATTCCTTACCGCGTTTCCACCGGAAGCAGGAATGCTTACATCTCGATACCATCCGCCAAATATATAACCGGGCCGTGTAGGCATAAGAGGCATAGAAACGCCTGTAGCAGTAGTAAAACTTGCACCTTGCCCTATACTGTAAATACGAACACTTGCATCCGGCCCCGGACTGCCGTTTGCAAGGCGCCCGCCTGCAGGAAATGAGCCTAAACCTGCATTAAGAACAACATAATCAGGGGCAGCCGGCTCCCACCTTGCATAAACCATTCTGGTAGAATTAACCGTAGTGGTTCCTAAAAACTCGGTGCCGCCTGTTGCAGCTGTAAACCAGCCTGCAAATATATATCCCGCCCTTATGGGGTCTGACGGCATACCGGCAGCTTGACCGTGGAAATTAACACCATTGTTATTAATATTAAAACTGCCTTCGGCTACATAACGCGTGCCGTAGGTGAGTGTACTTCCACTTGCCGGCCAAGATGCACCTGAACTTTGCGGGTGAAAAATATTAAACGTAACCCGATACATCCACCTTGGGTAAACAGTAATATCCTCGTTTACCGGTGTAGTGGCATTAAATTGGGTAATCGCCTGTGTAGCCGAGCCTCCTTGCGGTGCAAAGCGCGTACCGCCGCCACCGGGTTGTGTATACCAACCTGCAACAACTCGGTTATCTCCGGTTGGTGCAAATACACTTGGTGCCGTTCCCGGCCAAAGCATATGGTTAAGGTGAATCGAATCAAATATGCTGCTGCCGCTTATTGCTTGGCGCGTGTTTACATGTGCGCTTGTAAGATTACCGCCATCAAGATTAAATGTAACAGTGTGTATAGGCTGTGTTGACCAGCGTGCATATGCAGTGGTATTTGCATAAATAAGGGTATCTGCATTAATTTGTGTTCCCGTTGTGTCGTTTACTGCCCCCGCCGTAGTAAACCAACCAATAAATGTATGACCCGCCGAAGGTGGTGCTGGAGGATTAGGCCAAACCATACTCGGTCCATGGCTTGCGACATTACTTCCTATGGGTACAACACGCGGAGAGTAATCATCAGGGTTACCGGGATCGCCTGCCATAGGTAAACTCACAAGATCAGAAGAAAAGGATATACTGTGCCCCCATATGGCATGAACATGAAAATCCTCATCCGGCGGTAATTCCATATTTACTGTAAACCAGTCACCATTCCCACTGGGTAGTGTGTTCCAGCCATAAAACACAACATTAACTAATGATCCAAGCCCCGGGGGTAGCGGCATGGATGCGATTCTATTGTCCTCACCGATTGGGCGCGTTCCATGCCCGGGCACAGTAACACCGCCATTAGGATGGAAATATACATGAAAACCCGATGAAGAGGCGCTATCTTCTGCTTCATGTTCCATATCAAACTCATAAATATCGAAAGAATCCTCTGATGGTAAAGTAGAATCTTGAATATATATATCATAGTTGTTATCGAATACATCCTCATACGCCTCTGTATTCGGGCCTAGTTGTATACCAAACATAGGTATAGCAGTAATTCCGCCCATTATAAGAACAATCATTATAAAAGCTAACATTCTGACTATGGATTTTTTGCTAGACATAACAGCATATCCTCCTACTATTTCAAATGCCATTTTTTATAACATTCCTCATATGTTATGTATTTATGCATAATAAAAAACAACCCCGGAGCAATTAGCATTCCGGGGTTGTTTCAATATATGGACATCAATTATGCGGTGTATAAGTTTTTGCAACGTCCACCATTAGTCTTGCTTTTGTAAAATCCGAACCGGATGGATATTCGCATCCTGTTGCAAGCATATATCCTTCGCCCTTACCAAAAATATCTATCTGTTCTTTACAGGCGCTTATCCACTCATCATCTGTATTTAGCACAACCATTGGCGGCGGAACGCATCCGATTAAAGTAATTTTATCTCCATATTTTTCTTTGCACTCTGCAAAATCTTTACAGTCATCCGGCACATGTAAAAATGAAATAGCACATGGGTTCATGGATTCAATTTGGGCGTCAAAGTAAATTTTTTCACCACAGTTGTGTACCATCACAAGACAGCCCCGACTGTGGCAAATGTCCGCAAGTTCTTTTACAAAAACACCCTCCATTTCTTTCCACATGTCTTTAGACATTATCGAACCGGATGCAAAAAGCGTATCAAGCATAATTGCATTAACACCTGTGTCTATAAGAGCGTTTACATAGTCCTTAAGGGTTTCATTTATTTCCCGGGTGGCGTTTTTTACTGCATCTGGGTCGTCATAAATATCCATATACATGTCTTGCTGGTTACGCAGCATAGACAGTACCCCTAATGGGCCAAACACAAATCCAACAACAGGAAATTCGCCATTTGCTTTTTCTACAAGTTGTTTGCAAACATCAATGTGCATCATCATGCGTTCGGATGTTTTATAGTCTGCTTTTTTTATTTTTGCGTAATCCTCAATACTTTTAATTATCAAGTTATCATAGTCAGGGTGAGGTGCATCGTTTTCATAAAAAACAATACCCTGCCCCCATGCATCGCATTCTATAGAAAGGTCAATTAAGGTTACAACCGTATCAAGATCAAACTCTTTTACGCTTTTGTAAAACGCGTCGGCACATACATTAGCGTTTGTACACCATTGTTCATAAGTGGCATTTACTAGCTTTCTAGTTACACCGGCCAAAATAGGGTATACAGGCGTCCGGTCTGCACCTTTACGCATAAGTGTTGCGACAACTCTTTCCATTGAATTCATAGAGCGCTCCTAATCTTACGCAAAAAAGCGTGGCAAATATTCTTTGTGGGCTTCTAGCATCTCGTCAAAAACACCTTTGGCTTTGCTTGCGTCACCAATAAGTGGATTTGTTAAAAGTGCGGCAAGCCCTTTGTTGTAATCGCCATTTAGTCCGGCCTCTACAGCTAGTTTTTCATAAGCTTTTACCCCTTGTATAAGGCCAATAATATGCTGGTTTATATTTGGGTTAATCAGCGGCACAGGAGTTGGGCCGTTTTTACCAACTACGCACTTAAATTCCGCAACGTCACTGTTTTGCAAAAATGGAAAAACACCGCCATTTTTCATGCTTACTACATGGGTTGTATTCAGGTCGTTTTCGATTGCGTCAATAAGTGACACCGCTGCCTCGGAATAAAACGCGCCGCCACGCTTGTCTAAAAGCGCAGGCTTTTCAACTAAGGATTCATCTTTATACATTTCTAATAAATCATCCTCAATTGCCACACAGTCTTCTCCTCGAGTGGTTGCACCAGGTGCTTTAGAATCTGCAACAACCTTGTCGTGGTTATAAAAATAATTCAAATAATACGAAGGAATCCCGCCAATTACTTTTAAGAAATTAGTATTCGTCGATTTTGCATAGCTCAAAAATTCTTCGTCCTCTAGTAATTCTGATATAATATCCTTACCGTTTGCAACAACACTTGTTATCCAGCTTAGGTGGTTAAGCCCTACATAGTCATAGTCAAAATCTACCGGATTATTGGTTTTGCGGCGGAGGGTCTTTTCAAATCCAATGGGCGCATTACATAAACCGATACTCTTTAAACCACTTCTTGCAGAAAGCATTTCTGTTAATATGCCCGACGGATTGGTGAAATTAATAAGCCATGCATCTTTTGCCGCGGATTTTTGCATAATATTAGCAATATTCTCTAATACAGGAAGTGTACGAAGCGCTTTAAAGAATCCGCCTGCACCTGTGGTTTCTTGGCCTACAAGGCCGTATTTTAATGGTATTTTTTCGTCTAAAATACGTGCGGGAAGGCGCCCCACACGAAGTTGGGTAACTATATAATCCGCACCGGTAATGGCTTCTTCCAAATCAGAGGTGACTACAACCGGTATATCAAGCCCCTTTGCCTTAATCATGCGCTTTGCCAGCCCCGATACAATGTTGTTTTTAGGCTCATCTATATCCATCATATAAAAGCTGGATACTGCAAGCTTATCTGTTCGGGTTAAAAAACCATTTACAAGCTCAGGCATATATGTGCTGCCAGAGCCGATTACCGCAACCTTTAGTTTTCTCATTGTTAATTTCCTCCTATTTTTATATAAAAATTTATGGTATGATTAGTAAGGTGATGCAATTGGAATCCTTAAGTATTTTTAAACGACTAGAAATAAAGTTTGTTCTTACACCAAAGCAATACGCAGATATATATGATATAATTAAACAAAACATCCCGCAAGATAAATTTGGCGAATATTTTGTGCAAAGCGTATATTTTGACACGACCAATTGGGATGTCGTCCGCGCTTCTATAGAAAAGCCTGTGTATAAAGAAAAATTACGGCTGCGGTGCTATAATGTGTCCGATGTAAATTCCATAATATTTTTAGAACTTAAAAAGAAAATGCATGGCGTTGTTTATAAACGAAGAATATCATTTCCCATGTCGGAGTTGCATAGTAAAACCGTACGTGATATTGTTGCACAAGAAAATTGTCAAATATCGCGAGAGCTTAGTTTTTATTTGGATACGAATCCTGTTTCCGAAAAAGCACATGTGTCATACAAGCGTCTAGCGTTTGCAGACACAATCGGCCTGCGCGTCACATTTGACTCAAATATTCGTTTTAGAACAGAGCTGCTTGATTATTCCCATCCAGAGGGTGGGTTGCCCATTTTGAAGGACAAGCTAGTGGTTATGGAGATAAAAACTTTAGGCGGAATGCCCATGTGGCTGGCAAATGCGTTAAGTGCGTATAATATTTTTCCCACATCCTTTTCAAAATATGGAATGGGTTATAAACAGCGTGTATTGAAAAAAATTAAATAAAGATCAAATAAAAATCGAAAAATAGAGGTTGAAATTTGAAGGGATGAATTAAACCAATGGAGCTATTAGAAATATTAACACAAAGCATTATAGGCGATAGTCCAACGATAGATGTGTTTTTTATGACGACGATATGCTCGTTAATTTTTGGTATTATTGTAGCATGGATTTATACAATACAAAATAAGCGAAGCAAAACAATGGCAGTTGCACTGGTTATTATGCCGGCAGTTGTGCAGGCAATTATTATGCTGGTAAGCGGCAATATTGGTGCAGGCGTGGCAGTGGCTGGTGCGTTTAATTTGGTGCGCTTTCGTTCTGCACCGGGTAATGCAAAGGATATTGGTTATATATTTTTTGCCATGGTCATTGGATTTATTACCGGCATGGGATTTTTGCTGTTTGCCCTCATTTTTATGGTAATTATAGGCGTATCCCTACTGGTAACAGCATCATTTGTACTAGATAAAACTGACGATCGTATACTTCGCATAGTGATACCAGAAAATTTAGATTTTAATGGCCTATTTGATGATGTGTTTAAAAAATACACAAACGATGCAAACCTGAATAAGGTGAGAACCACCAATATGGGAAGCCTTTATGAGCTAACTTACTCCATACAACTTAAAAACCAGAATGAAATTAAAAACTTTATAGATGATATCCGTGTAAGAAATGGAAATTTAAATATTTTGCTTAGCCGTAGTATTACTGACACAGACGATTTATAATTTTACATTTAAGTACAACCACACCCTGTGGCGGTAATTTAATTGGCACGCTATACGCTCTGCCATCGCATAAATATTCTTCTGCTACCAAAGTTCCTGGGTTTGTTATGCCGCTGCCGCCGTATAAAATATCATCACTGTTTAATATTTCGGTATATTTCCCTAAAGCAGGAAGTCCAACACGGTAATCTAAATGAGGAATAGGTGTAAAATTACATGCAAAAACCAGATATTCGGAAGTAGTGGTAGGAGTCTTAGTGCGTTGTGGTTTTTCTGACACACGGTAAAATGAAACGATGCTGCGTTCGTTATCATAACAGCTTATCCATTCAAATCCGCCGCTTACAAAATCTTTTTGCCAAAGGGCGGCTTCTTTTACATATAAATTGTTTATGTCCCGCACAAAGGTCTGCATCTGACGGTGATGTTCAAATTCCTGAGGTAAAAACCATTCTAGAGAACGCGCCTCGCTCCACTCAACAAACTGGGCGAATTCTCCACCCATAAACAATAATTTTTTGCCCGGATGCCCCATCATAAATGCGTAAGCCGTGCGCAAGTTAGCAAATTTTTGCCAAATATCCCCGGGCATTTTGTCAATAAGAGACTTTTTACCATGCACCACTTCATCATGGGAAAGTGCCAGCATGTATTTTTCCGAATAGGCATATACCATGCTAAATGTTAAAAGGTGGTGGTGGTGCTTACGGTATACGCTATCTTTTGACATGTATGTGAGAAAGTCATTCATCCAGCCCATATTCCATTTTAATGCAAATCCCAGTCCATCATCATCTGCCGAGCGTGTAACACCCGGCCAAGCTGTGCTTTCTTCCGCAATCATTAGTACATTTGAATGTTTTTTTGAAATGATGGAGTTCATATGCTTTAAAAATTCTACGGCAGCTGTATTTTCCCGGCCGCCATGGTTATTTGGTACCCACTGGCCGCTATCTTTGCCATAATCTAAATATAACATAGACGCAACAGCATCTACCCGCAGCCCATCAATATGATACTTTTCAATCCAGAATAAGGCGTTTGCAATGAGGAAATTTTTAACTTCGTTGCGGCTATAGTTGAATATGAGTGTACCCCAGTCGGGATGCTCACCTTGGCGGGGGTCACCATGTTCGTATAAATGGGTACCGTCAAACTTTGCAAGTCCATGTGCGTCTTTTGGAAAGTGGGCTGGTACCCAATCTAAAATTACACCAATGCCGTTTTGATGGCAGGTGTCGATAAACTCCATAAATTCTTTTGGACTGCCGTAGCGGCTGGTTGGTGCGTAAAAACCTGTGAGCTGATATCCCCAAGAGCCATCGAAGGGATGCTCCATGATGGGCATAAGTTCGATATGGGTATAGCCCATGTCTTTTACATATGGAATTAAATCATGGGCGAGTTCCGGCCAGCTTAATAGGCGTTCATTCTCGTTAATGGCGCGCTTCCAGCTGCCTGGGTGTAGTTCATATACATTAATTGGCCCATCTAGCGGGTCTTTTTTCTTGCGATTGTTTATCCATTTTGCATCTTTCCATTTATAGTTGTTAATATCATAAACCATGGAAGCCGTATTTGGCCTAAGTTCTGCAAAAAAAGCATATGGGTCTGATTTTTGTATGATTCCGCTATGGGATTTTATCTCAAATTTGTATTTGTCGTAGTCTGCAAGCCCCGGTATAAATAATTCCCACACGCCAGAACTACCCAATTGGCGCATTGGATTTCTTAAACCATTCCAGGAGTTAAAATCGCCCACTAGGCTAACACCTTTAGCATTTGGCGCCCACACAGCAAAAAGTATCCCATGTACGCCGTTTATTTTTTGAAGAGTGGCCCCCAGCTTATTGTAAATTTCATAATGTGTGCCATTTGCAAAAAGATGCAAATCCATGTCAGAAATTGTAGGCGCGAAGCTATATGGATCCCATGCCTCCCAAGTGTTATTATCATGCCCTGTAAAGTGTAGCTTGTAGCGAAAGTGTTTCTGCTTTGGTAAGGCAACAGTAAATAAACCTGCACTATGTTCGATTGTAAGCAAGTGCTGTGTTTTCGGCTTTTTAGGATTATATGCATAAACCGCACTAGCGCTTGGGTTAAATACGCGTATAACCGTGTGCTGAGTGTCTTTAATTGTCGTATCATGCATACCTAAAACATGATGCGGGTTGGCATGTTCCCCACGCAAAATTTGCATAAATTCGTGAATATTGGTCGTAATCATATAATCATCTCCCATACCACTAGAATAGCATATAAATTAAAATGCGAAAACATTTTCTAAGAAATTTCTAAGGTTTTAATAATAAAATCTTTAACACGCATTTGAGCGGAAACATTACCGTTAAACACATTGGTTTCTATACAATAAACTACGTCTATTCCAAACCCGCCAAGCTTGTTTACACCTGCGTCTGCCACTCGTTCATTATAAGTGTCATTTAACCCAAATGCGATGCCTTTTATTTTGCGGCCAAAATTATCTGCAAAAGTAAATATTATTGTGTTCTTCTCGTCTATTGTGCGCACATTTTCTGCATAAAGGGTATATGTTACAAACAATGGCTCGCTGTTTCCCCGGCCAAAAGGAGCAAGGCGTAAAATTTCATCGGATAATTTTATTGTTATATCATTTAAGGCCAGTTCTGCGTCAATTTCAAATATCGGGCTAAAATCTTCTTCAGTAAGTGTACAGTCGCGGTTTAATGCTGCGTGTAGCAGGGGAACATTTTCCGGCGGTATGGTTAGTCCGGCAGCCATTGAATGCCCGCCAAAGCGAGAAAGCAAATGTCTATTGTCATTTAATGCTTCAAATAAGTTGTAACATTTTGGTGAACGTCCAGAACCTTTCATTGCCCCATCTCCATGGGTTAATACAATTGCCGGATGCCCTGTAATATCTCTAATACGCCCGGCAACGATACCGGCTATGCTTTCATGTATTTCCGTGTCGGTTATGACTAATACCTTGTCAAGTTCCCCTGAAAGATTATCTAAAATACGTTGGATACAGTTAGCGGTCAGGTTTTTACGCTCTTCGTTTAATTCCGCCAGTTGGTGCGCCAGTTGCATACGCGTGGCAATATCATCGGAAAGCAGCAGCTCTACTGCCTTTATAGCAGAATCCAATCTGCCTGCGGCGTTAATGCATGGGCCTACTGCAAAACCGATAGCAAATGTGTCAATTGGTTTTTCCAAATAACCACGAATGTTTAATAGACTTCCTAAGCCCTGGTTTACTAATTTATTGGAATTTAAAACCACCATCCCGCAGTTTACCAAAATTCTATTTTCGTCTGTGAGCGGTACAATATCGCATATTGTGGCAATTGCTGCCAGTACAAGTGCTTCTTCTTGTTCGGTAAAGGGCATATTCATATATTCGCAAAGGGCATCCGCAAGTCTGTATGCCAGCCCTCCCGCACACATTTCTTTAAATGAATAAGGGCAGTCCTGTTGTTTTGGATCCACAATTGCAATGGCATCAGGCAAGGCTTCGCCAGGTTCGTGATGATCAATGACCACTGTATCAATGCCCAATGCGTTTGCAAAGGCTATCTCATCTACTGCTGCAATTCCGTTATCTACAGCAATAATAAGTTTTGTGTCGGTTTTAGCAAGGTTTTTTATTGCATTTATATTCATTCCATATCCTTCGTCAATTCTATGAGGGATATAATAAGAAGAAACTCCACCTAGGCGCGTCATAACCTTATGTAAAATGGTAGTACTGGTTATGCCGTCTGCGTCATAATCGCCGTAAATTGTGATTTTTTCGCCATTTTTAATTGCGGTAGAAATACGATCGAGTGCTTTTAACGCGTTTTTCATTGCCAAAAATGGGCGTAGATTATTTAAGTTATCTATAGACGTTTTTAGAAATGTAAGGGCTGTATTTTTTGTACGTATATTTCGATTGGCCATTACACGTGCTGTAATTTCGCTAATGCCTAGTGTTTTCGCCATTAACGGTAAGTTTGCGTCTGTTTCACGCATTAGCCACTGGGAATTGCTCATATGCAAATCAAATCTCCTTTTAAACTTCTACTATTTCTGCACTCATTTTACCATCTGGTGAAATGGTTACTATGCCGATACTTGCATTCGTGTTTCCCCGGGGCTCAGTTACGCTGCCCGGATTCACAATAAGTACGCTACCTGCCGTAAATATGGTTGATGCATGTGTATGCCCAAAAAAGCAAGCATCTACGCCTTTTTCATTCGCATAGTATGCAATACGGCTAAGATCGCTCTTTACACCATTTTTATGGCCATGGGTTAATAAAATACGCTTGCCACTCAGTGTTAAAAGTCTTTCAGCTTGTCCGAGTTCAAACGCACCGGCTACCCCAACCATTGTTAGGGTAGGGTAGGTAGGTTGTAAGTCTAACAAATCTTTTGCAAAGTCGCCTAAGTGTATTGCAATGTCAACTTCCTTTACATATTTAGGTAGAATCTCGGATTTTAATTTTAAACTATCCCCATGGGTATCGCTTATGAGTAATATTTTCATAGCTGCGCTATCATTTTGGTTAAGGCTATGCCCCGGTGGCTTATTGCATTCTTTTCACCGGCTGTTAGGTCTGCCATGGTTTTGCCATAACTTGGTACATGAAAAATTGGATCATATCCAAATCCGCCGCTTCCACTTGGCTGGCTTGCTATTTCCCCATGTACTATGCCTTCGGTGGTTAAAATTTTACCATTTGGGAAAGCACAGGCAATTACACATACAAACCTTGCGGCACGGTCTTTGTCCAACTGGCTTATTATATGCCTATTGCGCACCTCGTAAGGGGTGTCTCTACCCATAAAGTTTGCAGAATCAACGCCAGGTTCGCCCCTCATAGCATTTACACACAGGCCGGAATCATCTGACAAAACTGCTATATTGCCGTGGTTATTTTCCCGCAAAAACGCCAGTGTTTTTGTGGCTTTTTGAATGGCATTTTCTTCAAATGTTGAGCCGGTTTCTGTGGGTTCGAAAAAAAGCCCCAAGTCAGAAAGGGAGATTAAGCTAAGTTTAGCCTGTTCAAAAATAGCTTTTATCTCTTTTACTTTGTTGGGGTTATTTGTTGCGAAAAGATATATCATTGGGGTTCTATCAGGCCATATTCGCCATCATTACGTTTATAAATTACATTTATTTCATCTGTCCAGCTATTGCGGAATACATAGAAATTATGGTTTAGAAGTTCCATTTCCATTACTGCTTCCTGTGCATCCATTGGTTTAATTTCGAAACGCTTAGTACGGGTAATTATGATTTCAGGTGTGGATGTTTCCGCACTGTCGGCAGTCGCATTATTTAAATCAAGGAAACTAAGTTCGTCATTTGTAGCTACACTACGACGGCGTCGGTCACGCAAGCGGGATTTATATTTAATAATTTGTCTTTCAAGCACGTCCACAGCTTGATCCATACAACTAGAGACATCTTCGTCCACAATTTCGGCACGCAGCATACGCTTATGCACAGGTATAGAAACTTCAACTGTTACTAAATGTTTGTTTTCGCTAAGGCCCACGTAAACATCTGTGTTTTCTGGCAAGAGTTTTTCCAAACGACTCAGTTTTTTTTCCGTACGCTCCTTGATTCCTTCAGTTACAGTCATATTTTTTCCGGTGAAAATAAAACGCATAATAATTCCTCCAAAGCTTTTGGCATAAAAATGGTTATTTCCATTTGTAAATCTATTATAGCAGGACAGGGAACAAAGTTCAAAATTTTTATATAATATTTTCACCATTCATATAGCAAAAGTTATTGACTAATTATTAATAATTTGTTAATATAATTTCAACAATTATGAAAAATATTTTTTTTGGAGGCACCAATAATGAAATCTTTATTTACCGGGATATTTTGTTTAGGTCTGGTGATAGTTTGTACCTTGATTATAACCGAAACTGCACATGCGAATACATACGGAGTCGTTACCGGCACAACGGTTAATGTTCGCGCTTATGCAGAGATGAATGATAACAATCGCTTATTTCAAGTACCTCGCGGTGAAGTTGTAGAAATAGTAGGTGTAGATGGCGACTTTTTCCGAGTACATGTTGATGGCATTTCCGATGTATATATTGCACGAGAATGGGTAAATATTACAGAAGTACACAGTGTTGTTGATTATTTTTTAATTTTTGTTTACGATTTGCCCCGAGAAAGTGGCGGACAACCTATAAGCCATTTATACAGTGGCGATATAGCAGAAATCACATCAAGTGTGGGTGATTGGTTTGGCATAAACTATATGGGCGAAAATGCATTTATAGAAAAATCACGTATACAAGTTCCTTATTTTGCAGAATTGCCGCAGGCTCGTATGCCTGGCGTTGCAACCCTTGCAGAAGAAATGGTGGAATTAGCAAAACGTTATATAGGTACACGCTATTTATTTGGTGGGACTACGCCAAGTGGCTTTGACTGTTCTGGATTTGTGACATATGTTTTGCGCCAGTTTGATATAAGCGTTTATCGCCGTAGTAGTGATATGGCAAGAAATGGTGTGCATGTTTACCGTAGCAACTTGGAAAAGGGCGACCTTGTGTTTTTTGCCACAGCAGGTGGAAATCGAATCTCTCATGTGGGTATGTACATTGGCAACGGAAATTTTATTCATTCAACATCACATGGCGGCCATGTACAGATTAACAGTATGCATCAGCAGTATTACACAACTAGATTTGTTACCGCTCGTCGAGTTATTTGATAAGTCTTATTGTTTATATACTTTCAATTCCTCCTTTTCAAGAAAGTCCATGCATAATTTTTTATGCATGGACTTTTCTTTAATTATAATCTATCAGTAATATCAGACATTTAGCGTCGAATTCTCTTTCGGCTAGGTTTATTTGGCGTGTGATAAATTATATAAGTAGCCTTTTGAGCGTCCTAGTCTGTATCTATCATGCTCACGCTATCCAGTATAGAGTATGGACAATCCGACATTTCTGAGTTTACATTATCGGATTTATATTCAAGTGTATTTGCAATTTATACATGGTCTGCAACTTTTGTGTTGATATCTCGTGTGCCCCATCTGTCGTTTCTGATTGTAACAAGCGCATGTATGCGCGTAAAAATTAAGGATGTACCATATACCAATGTATAAAGCGGTATAACAAAAAATTGTAATGGGCGAAACATTAAATATAATCCATTGTGCTTATATAACATGATACTGGTCCAAATAAAAAAGTCGCGCATGTCGAAAGAAAAACCACGGGTAAGTGCAAAGAAAATAGTTAGAATAAGTGCAATAAGCCAAAAATGTGCTTCGGCAAACACCCAGCATAAGAAGCCGAGCCTTCTGGGGAACATATCCCGAATAGTGCCTAGGCTAACCAGATATGCAGACCGTTGCCATCTTCTGCGTTGGGCAAAAAATTTGCTCCATTTGTTAGGTACAATTGTGGCACAGTACGCTGTATTTTGATACACTGTTCTGCCGCCGGATTCCTTAGAAAAGCTGGTAAGTTCGCGGTCATCTCCAGCAGAGACAGTTACCCCAAATACCCTGCTTGCTTTAAATGCTCCCAGACGTTTCAGGATAAAATCACGCTTGTGTAAGCTAAAAGCACCACTACAAATCACTACATTGCCAGTTACAGATTGTGCCGCTCGCCCTAATTGGAATGCATTGTAATACGTAAAGGCTTGTATTCTTGTGAGGAAATTATCTCTCATATTTAATACGCCAATATGCCCCACGCTTGAAGTGGTTCTTGCATCTTCAAATGGGCGTAAAAGTTCCGTTAACGCATTTGGTAAAACTTCGCTATCGGAATCAAGCATAAATACATAGTCTCCACTTGCATGGTTGAAACCTTCTACCATTACCGCGCGTTTGCCTCTGTTTTCTGTGAAACGCAGTATTGTATACTTTGGTGCGTTGGGTAGGTTTTGATGGTTTTCTGCAAAGGATTTTGCTACTTCATATGCTGTTGTGTCGGTACTTCCGTCATCTAAGAAAACTATTTCATGTACAGGGTAGTCTAATGCCAAAATATTATCAAATACAGCCATAATACTTTTAGGGTCTTCATTATAACAAGTGATGATAACAGATACCTTGTAATCCTTAGTAAGCCTTGCTCTGCTGGGATTGTAAAATAATACACTAACTATTTTAAATAGTAGATACGCAAACATGATACCACCAAGCAGATACCACTCTTCCGACCTATCTGTAAAGCTCCAAACCGCAAAAATATATACGATGCTAGAAAGAAATATAATTACTTTGCCATAAATGGTAAACGGGCGATTCATGCGTGTAACATCATCCGGTTCGATTGTAATTTCTTTTTCTTTATTTCGATATTGTTCATATAGCTTCACATTTTCAAAAACGACTTCATCATTCATAAAGTCCACCCCATTTTAAGCTGCAATATATTTTTACCTTTTTTGAAACGCATAGGTAGTGGAAAGAAATACAACAAGAGACAAGACAAATAAAAATCCCCATGCAAGGTGCACATTAGGAATTTCGAAAGGACCTATGCCATTTAACATACTGTCGATAGCAATCAGTGTAGGCGCCTGCGAAAATCCTTGTCTAAAGCCGACGATTAACGTGTTAATTAGCAAAACAATAAACACAATTAGCGAGATAATACATGTTATTTTAGTTCCAAGTTTATCCGTATTCATATCAGTCCTCCAAAACATAAAATGTCGATATCAATAGCTGTTATCATTCCACTTTATATAATATGTTTCGTTAAGATAGAGCTATTTCAACACAAGTATAGTATATGTACAACGGTAAAAAATAACCGCATGTTTTTTGTAAACAGGAATTATGGTTTAAAAAATTCAAGTGCCTATTACTAGGCACTTGAAACTTACATTAAACTAAGTTGCGGTATTTTTCTGCAAGCAGCGCATAAAATGTTGACCATTTATTCTCTTGTCCATCTTTACCAAAGACACCTGGCTGCATTGCCGCTCCTTCTGCGCGGTACCTGCCGTTTTCGTTTTTCCGTTCATCCATCATGTGCCAAGGGTTTTGTAATTCTGGTGCATTGCCAGCACCCAGAATTGACAATGCTGACAAAAGCAGCGGAATACCTATCTTCATAGGGCCAAATCCTTTTGGCACTCCGTGCATGTCGATAAAAATGTGTGTCTTATCTGTAGAATAAAATACATCTCTTTTAAGGAAATAATTTACTAAATTATCTGCATTAATAAGAGGGATATTGTTCCTCTTACATTCCGCATATAATAACAGTCCCGATACCGCCGCCTTATAACAACTTTTGCGCTTTGGCTTTTTGTCCAGCATTCTTTTACACATAAATCCGCCATCGGGCATTTGAGATTTCATAAATTCAGAAATTAAGTGTAGTACATCATCTCTGTCATGGTAACCAAACATAATTAAATCCCTAAGTACAATAGGCGTATAGCATTGAGACACATCAAGTTTATCTGTATTCCATTCATGTAAATGTTTCAATGCATATTCTACATATCTGTCAAGCCGCTTATCTTTTTTAAGCCCATACTCCGCAAATGCTGTTAAGTTGTTTAAATTTAGGATATGGCCTATATAATTAGAATTAGTGTGCCACAGGCCATTTTCATCTTGTTGTTTAAGCAGCTTTTTTATTTGCTTATGCTCCCAAATTTTCTCATAGCCGCGCTGGTAGTCTTCGGGGTTCTTGTCCATGATTTCGATTAGTGTCCGGTATTTTATTGCAGGGTTTTCATCTTCAAGAAGCCAATCTAGTACATTTGACATTGTCATACCTCCATTATTATAGCAATCCTAGTTGAAAGCAACCGAAGGCGAGGCAGAAACGTGTGGCAGTAGGCGCGTTACGAACGAAGTCGGAGGTGATTTTCAACTTGATGGTCTATGACCTTTGCTTGCGTTTCTATTATGCCATAAGAAATTGTTGTGTGTGTGACTGTGTATGCTCTTTTGTAGATAAATCCTACCTTTTAAAATTATCCCAAACATCCCATTCCGGCTCATTTGGGATAATCCCCATTCTCCAAATGGATACGCCTGTTATGCCAAAAGATTTTGCAACTTGTATCTTTGCGGCTACACTGCGGCTATCTTGATACCAAAGGAATACGCGCTCGCCGTTTTCCGTGGTGTAAATAATGTATGGATTTAAATAAGTGTCGGACCAGCCAAAAACAGTGTCCGGCTGTACCATGCGCATGCGCACTGTTTCCATAGAAACAGTGATAGGGGTTGGGGAAACTGCCATATTGTTTTCGTCAACAAACCAGCCAACATTTTGAAAGCTAAATGCGATGGCAATTTTGCTCCTATCCTCAACCCCTGTTGTTGGGTCTGTAATGGCTTCTAATGCCCGGTAAATTTCGGCAATTGGAGTAAGGGCCGCATGGCGCTGCCATGCTGTACCTACAAAACCCTCTAAGGAGCGTGGGTGATAATCGTGTGTCATTAAAATGACTCTGTCTGCAAGGCGTCCAATAGCACGGTAATCGTATCCGTCAAAGTATATTCCATCTATGGTTACAGGATGTACTGTAACGTAAAGGGTTAGTGCGTTTGCGCCCAAAGGAATAGCTAATTCTGTCAAAAAAGCGGTGAAATTTGCCTTTGATTGTTCCCCTCGCAACCCTTCAAAGTTAATTGTTACTCCGTCGAAGGGACTACAATCAATGCCATCATAAACCCGAGTTAATTCATTAATAATATCCGCTACTGCGTTGCTGCGAGATTCTTCACATGATAGTAAATAATTTAAGCCGATGGACGTGTCCATAAATACATTAAGGTGAGTTCTCGCTCCATGTTCTCGCGGATAGCCTGCAATGAGCTCATATCCGGACGGAATGTGCCATTCGTTGTTGCCTAGTGAGGAAGTGTTCAATCTTGCGCCATTTTCTTCACTCCATTCCATCACACTCCAGCCAAAGGATACAGAGTCCATATCGTGTATTAACTCACGTTGCCCAAAAGAGCCAAAGGCATAAAACCCATGGATCCATGTTAATGCATCCGGGATTTGCATATCCAACACTGGTATAAGTGTGGAAATTTGCACAGTCTGTGCTGCATCATCCCATTCAAGCATATATCCGATTGCTTCTAATGGGTGACGTAGGGGCAAAAATGTAGTTCCACCATGTAAAATTTGTGCGGGAACTTCTAACTGATGTTCGGTACCATTAACCGTAAAGGTCGTGCTGCCTATGGTCAAAATGATCTCGTAATTTTGTCGGGTAAGTAAAACCCTCTGGGTTTCCTCATCCCAATTCACTTCAAATCCAAGTGTTTCAAAAACGCCACGAGCCGGTACTAAAACTCTGCCGGCAATATTTTCTGGGTGGATGTTGTTTGAAAATTGAACATACTCCCCATCAACAGTTACTTGAATTGGGGTAGTGGCATAAAGTGGTGTAGGTTTGATGGCAAAAACTAAAATAGCTGTTAATAAAACGGATAGTAATTTTCTGATTTTCATAATATCTCTCCCTTTTCAGTTTGTTCTACCTAATTGTAAATAATTCAAGTGGTTATTGTGGATAACCACTTCAAATTTTTGTTTTTTAGTAAAAAATTCCCATAACTATAGCAATTTACCTTGAAAACAACCGAAAGCGAGACCGAAACGCACGGCTTTAGGTGCGTTCTCGGGCGAAGCTTGAGGTGATTTTCAAGTTAATTGTCTATACATTGCATTAATTGCGGCTACTTGGTTATTAATATAAATAATGCAATGAGCCTGTCGTCCTTCAAATGGTACACTATGTAATCCATTCTTGCAATAAAGTACTTAAGAATAAGTGATTACGGTTATAGGCGTTACTTAGACATGGGCTAATAATAAGTCTATGTTACCCCTTGGATGATTAACCCTTTTGACAGCCTTATGCAATTAGGCTAAACTAACTATATCACTTGAAGTTTTCTCCGCTACGGTGACGACTAGCTATGCGGAAAAACCGATGGGTCTGTTTGGAAACGAGCAGGTCTCCCGCGCTTGGAAAGAGTGAGTGAAGCACACGTGCAATGTAGTGGGCTTTATTTGTTGTTGCATCGGCGCGGCCACGATGCAACTTTTTTATTTTAAAAAGGAGGATTTATGAGTACAAAAACAAATCAGCATGACGTTGTAAACAGTACCAAAACGCTTAAATCTGCTATGGAAAAAATTCGTAAGGCACAGGAGATTTTTGCTGCCTATCCACAAGAAAAAGTGGATGAAATTTTCCGTGCCGCTGCGTTAGCCGCAAACCATGCCAGAATTCCACTTGCAAAATTGGCTGTGCAAGAAACAGGGATGGGCGTTGTTGAAGACAAGGTAATCAAAAACCACTATGCATCCGAGTACATTTACAACCAGTACAAAAACACAAAAACATGCGGAATAATTGAAGAAGACACACAATTTGGTTTGCGTAAAATTGCAGAGCCGGTGGGCCTTATTGCGGCAGTTATTCCAACAACAAACCCGACATCAACTGCCATTTTTAAAGGGTTACTTGCCCTAAAAACAAGAAACGGAATTATCTTTGCCCCACATCCCAGGGCAAAAAAGTGTACTGCCGAAGCAGTGAAAATTATCTGTAACGCCGCTGTTAAGGCCGGTGCGCCAGAAGGAATTATGGCATGGATAGATGAGCCCTCTCTGGAACTTTCTAACGAAGTAATGGCCAATGCGGATTTGATTTTGGCAACTGGCGGGCCGGGCATGGTAAAAGCAGCTTATTCTTCCGGCAGGCCAGCCATTGGTGTTGGCGCAGGTAATGTGCCTGCTATTTTTCATAAATCTGCAGATATTAAAATGGCGGTAAGCTCTGTTATTGTTTCAAAAACTTTTGATAATGGAATGATTTGTGCGTCTGAGCAATCTGTTATTGTTGACGCAGAAATTTATGACGCTGTCAAAAGAGAGTTTGAGTACAGGGGGTGTTATATTTTAAATGCTGCCGAAACTGAAAAGATAAGAAAAACAATTGTTATAAACGGCGCACTTAACGCAAAAATTGTTGGACAAACTGCCGAAACCATAGCAAGCATTGCAGGAATTAACGTACCAAAAGACACAAAAATACTCATTGGCGAAGTGGAAAGCGTCGAATTTGAAGAAGAATTTTCCCACGAGAAGTTGTCGCCTGTTTTGGCAATGTATAAATACACCAGCTATGCAGAAGCCATTTCGAAAGCGGATAGATTAATTAAAGACGGCGGCTATGGCCATACAGCCTCTATTTATATTGATACAGGTTGCATGGAAGATTTACACATTTTTGAAAATGCAATGAAGGCGTGCCGCATTGTGGTAAACACACCGTCTTCACATGGCGGTATTGGTGATTTGTACAACTTCAAACTGGCGCCATCTCTCACTTTAGGATGCGGTTCCTGGGGCGGAAACTCTGTTTCCGATAATGTTGGGGTTATGCATTTGCTAAATATTAAATATATAGCCGAACGGAGGGAAAACATGCTGTGGTTTAGAACGCCGGAAAAAGTTTACTTCAAAAAAGGCGCGTTAAAAGTAGCCATTCAAGAATTGAAAGATGTTTATGGCAAGAAAAAAGTTTTTATTGTCACAGATGAATTTTTGTATAAAAATAATTATAGCAAACCTCTAACTGACGCACTGGATGAAATGGGAATACGCCATGACACATTCTACAATGTTTCCCCTGACCCAACCTTGGAGTGTGCAAGGGACGGCGCAGACGCAATGCGAAGCTTTGAACCAGACTGCATCATTGCATTTGGTGGCGGTTCTCCCATTGATGCTGCAAAAATCATGTGGGTTCTATATGAACACCCGGACACAGATTTTTTAGATTTGGCTATGCGTTTTATGGATATACGTAAACGCATTAGTCCTTTCCCTAAAATGGGGCTAAAGGCAAATTTTGTAGCGATTCCAACCACGGCAGGAACCGGCAGTGAAGTAACCCCATTTGCGGTAATTACAGACGAATCCACGGACATTAAATATCCCCTTGCAGATTACGAATTGTTGCCTAATATCGCCATCATTGACATCGACTATATGATGGACATGCCTCAAGGTTTGACCGCCGCATCTGGTATTGACGCCCTTGTTCACGCGATTGAAGCCTATGTGTCCATGTTGGCATCAGACTATACTGATGGGCTTTCCCTCACAGCAATTAAAAACGTATTTAAGTATCTGCCAATTGCTTATACTGACGGCAAAAATGAAGAAGCCAGAGAAAAAATGGCAAATGCATCAACCATTGCAGGCATGGCTTTTGCCAATGCATTTTTGGGCATATGTCATTCAATGGCTCATAAACTTGGGGCGGCGTTCCATCTTCCCCATGGCGTGGCAAATGCCTTAATGATAAACGAAGTCATTAAGTTTAATGCCGTAGAAAGCCCTAAAAAAATGGGTGCATTTTCCCAATATAAATACCCTATGGCCGCCCGAAAATACTCAGAAATTGCATCCTTTGTCGGAATTGATGGTAAAAATGACGAAGAAAAAATAGCAGGACTTATTGAAAAAATCAACGCACTTAAAAAGCAAGTTGGCATAAAAAAATCCATCAAGGATTATGGAATATCTGAAAAAGATTTCCTTGCCAAACTGGATGAAATGACCGAACAAGCCTTCGATGACCAATGCACAGGTGCGAATCCTCGTTATCCGCTTATGGATGAAATGAAGGAAATATATCTAAATGCTTACCACGGCAAATAGGAGGGAGAAGAAAATGAAACTCAATAATGCTGTCGCCACCAGAAGCAATAAAACAATTTATCGGGAAGGGAACAACTGCATAAAGCTATTTCATGAAGGTTCATCCAAAGCCGATATTCTAAACGAAGCATTAAACCAAGCCAGAATTGAAGAAACGACACTCAATGTGCCAAAAATTTTAGGTGTTACAATGACTGACGGTTGCTGGGCTATTGTCAGCGAATTTATTGAGGGTAAAACCCTGTCCGAAATAATAGCCGAAGACCCAGGCAATATTGAAAAGTATATGAATCAAATGGTAGACCTTCAACTTGAAGTTCATAACCAAGTTTGCCCACTGCTTACAAATCATAGGGACAAAATGTTCCGCAAAATTTCAATGACGGATTTTGACCCGGAAATTAAATATGAACTTCAAACGCATCTTAACGGTATGCCGCGCCACAATAAGGTATGTCACGGTGATTTTCGTCCAAGTAATATAATAGTCACACCTGATAATAAAAGTTATATTATCGACTGGTCACATGCTACAAAGGGAAATGCTTCTGCCGATGCCGCACGAACGTATCTTGTGTATCTTTTGACAGGCAGAAAGGAAGAGGGAGAAATGTATCTCGATTCATTCTGCAAAAAGAGTGATACACCAAAGCCATATGTCGAAAAGTGGCTTCGCATTGTTGCAGCTTCCCAGTCGGTAAAAGGTAATAAAGACGAGTATCAATTTTTAAGTCGCATTGTGAATGTAATTGATTTTAGGTAGCGTAACGTAAAACCCGCCAAACAACAAGCATGTCAACATTGCTTGCAATTTGGTGGGTTTTATTTTGGTTGTATTAAATAACTCGCAGCTCACCAAGGGGGTTGGCAATTTCAAAGGTGTTAGACATTACTTCAGTTTCAATGGCAATAAAGGAATCTTTTCCTGCAAGGCGCGCCTTGAAAATTTCAGAGGCGTTATCAATTTGCCCTGCTTTACTTAAGCAGCAATAATATATTCCACCTGGTATAACCTTAACATTTTCGCTGTTTGTATGGTTTGGGACTTCAACAAAGGCGTAACGCATCACCCCTTCGGGTGTGTGCTCGTACATAAACCCATATTCTCCAAACCAAATAGAATCATTTTCATCATAGGGCAGTTCCAGAAACAGTTTGTCTTGCTCGGCAGGGCTCATGTCTTTTGCCGGCGGGCACGGAATTACATAAAAATATTTTTCCTTTTCTTTGCGCGGGTATAGCTGGCCGGGTTCGTACAATTCTGTCAAATCCATTTGTCGTTCAATTTCTTCGCAAAGCTTTAGTCCTTTGTTTAGTGCGATCAGTTTATTTTCGGCTATTTCCTTGCCACGTGCTAAAAAATTTCTGAAATTTATCCTATCAGCCTCTACATACTGTGATAATTCTTTAAGAGGGATGTCCAGTTCTATACAGAACATTATAATTCCTATGAGGTATGACTGGTCGCTGGAATAGTAGCGATAGCCTGTGCCCGGGTCTGTATACGCTGGTTTTAGGATTTTTAACTGCTCGTAGTACCGTAAAGATTTTATGCTTGCACCTGTGTGTTTAGACATTTCACCAATAGACATTAGCTTTTTCTGTTTCATAGCTGGCCTCCTTTAATAACTCTGCCATAATGGTATGTTTTTTGAATGTAAATGTCAACATGTAAAATTGTTTTCCTGGGCTTAAAAGGCGATATTATAAAGAGCGTAAAATAATTTCATAAATTTCGAGGCTGTATAATCATAGGATTTAGCAGCTTTTTTTGTTTGCAGCAAGAAAATGAAATATTTTTATTGACACTGTCATTATGGGATACTCTATAATCGTTTTTGCTCAAAGCAGCAGACGAATCGTATAAACCAAAAAGAATAATTCGAGGAGGTTAACAAAATATGCCTATGGAGAATTTTTTCAAAATAAGAGCAGAAAAACAAAGCAACATAGTAAACGCCGCTTTTAAAGAGTTTGGCAAGCAAGGCTACAAGAAAGCATCTTTAGCGGATATTGCAAAAAGAGCAGAAATTACAAAGGGCATGATAACCTACTACTTTGGCAGCAAAAAAATGTTGTACATGTATTTGGTAGATGTTAGCCAACGCAGGCTCATAAAATCAATCAACAATCGGCTAGGTAACGCCGAAAACAATTTCTTTAATAAAATGGAAGCCATTATTGAAATTCAAGTAGACGCCATAAAAGAACACCCTGCAATGGTTAGTTTCGCCAACAGCATGTATTCCGAATCCGACCCGGAAGTTATGGAAGTCATTCAAGTAATGGACAGTGAGTATGAAAATCTTCACAATACAATTTTGACAAACATAGACACGTCGCAGTTTAGTTCAGGAGTAAATCCTCACATACTGTGCAGATTTATCTTTTGGGCGGCAGACGGTTTTATATCGGAATTATACGAAGCGGCAGGTTGCGAAACACAAGTAAATACGCTAACAGCGAATCTTCGGGAATGTCTTAACCTTATGGCAATAACATTCTGCAAAAATGGTATGGGAGAAGCAAATGCAAAACTTTCTTAAATATATGAAACCCTACACCCCTATGATGTTAGCCGTTGTGGTATTTCTATCAATAGAAGCTATATTGGCACTTATCTTACCCAGTTTTATGGCAAACATCGTAAACGATGGCGTTATCCCCGGTCACTTACCTGTTATATGGCGTAACGGCGGAATAATGCTGGTACTAACGGTAACAAGCGTATTTGTGGCAATAATCACAGGCTACTTTACCGCCAAAACAGCCACAGGTGTTTCCAATGACTTGCGTGAGGCAGTGTATGAAAAGGTACTGAAATTTTCCGACGCAGAGGTTAATAAGTTTAACACAT
>Ga0136643_10001303_pt1 | contig 30086 bp, 17 predicted proteins | sample TergutLab28metaG_FD_96883 | JGI IMG/M metagenome (GOLD analysis project Ga0136643, IMG submission 96883) | Labiotermes labralis P1 segment gut microbial communities from Petit-Saut dam, French Guiana - Lab288 P1 (version 3) (version 3) | ecosystem: Host-associated > Arthropoda: Insects >... | reverse complement strand
TGTAGGCACAGCAAGTTATCAGCATGTGTCAGCAGCATGTACTGTGTATGGAGACCCTACTGTGTGCAGCTGTAGGCACAGCAAGTTATCAGCATGTGTCAGCAGCATGTACTGTGTATGGAGACCCTACTGTGTGCAGGTGTAGGCACAGCAAGTTATCAGCATGTGTCAGCAGCATGTACTGTGTATGGAGACCCTGCTGTGTGCAGCTGTAGGCACAGCAAGTTATCAGCATGTGTCAGCAGCATGTACTGTGTATGGAGACCCTACTGTGTGCAGCTCTAGGCACAGCAAGTTATCAGCATGTGTCAGCAGCATGTACTGTGTATGCAGACCCTACTGTGTGCAGCTGTAGGCACAGCAAGTTATCAGCATGGGTTAGAAACATGTAGTGTGTGTTTAGTAGATCTGGAACTGTGTTGGCAAATGACAAAGCTGTACTGAACCTACGTGAACTTAATTAGCTGGGAGGGGGTTTACGATTCATATGTGCGTGCACTGTAAAGGAACTACAATGAGGCCACAGAAGGTCACCCCATGGTTGGTGGAAGTGACAACATTCTAAGTTTTCCCTTTTCTCACTACTGTTATCCTTCTCTCCAGCCTCCTTTGCAACAGCTCAAAGCACTTGTCACTCCAGTAAAGGTTATCAACATGGTCATCACTACCAGTGCTGTATGAGCAGCATGTCTGCAAACCTGGAGGGAAGCATAGGGAAGTATGCATGACAGGGGTGCATACCAGCTTCAGATGTATGTGAAGAGGTTTTCTAAGGTGATCCCTGGAATTTCTTTCCATGGCCTCAATATGGCTGTTTATGGAAGCCATATAAATTTAAAAAAAAAAACTCTTAAAATATAAATTCCAATCCTTTAATCCCACAACAATGGTGTCCGAAATACACGGTCTGCATTTTCTTAGATGACTCCCTTTTTGCCACTACCGCAAAATGTGTGTGGGCAAGCAGTCAACTGCACTGGGCACACTAATAAAACAAAGAAGCTGACAGACATGACAACTGTCAGATTAAAAAAATTACATTTAAGTCCAATGACGTGCCATAAGAAGATGCACAAGTCAGCAGTAGGTGTCAACTAATTATGCCGTGTCACTGTTAACAATATTAACTATTATAATCCTTAAATTCTGTAAGTCTCAATAATGACAGCCAAATATAAGTACACACACCAACCCTGGTAATACCTGCACTGCCTTGTACCTGCCACTTCAGTACAGAGAGCAGAAGCACTTAAACACACAACCACACACAAAAATTCTTTTTGGTCAACATATCAGCCCATTTGTATCATCACTGAACAAGTGCCAGTATTTGATACATGTAGGTTATAAAATATCAACAAACACTGACATAAATTCTCACCAAAAATGCAAGGAGTGATGAAAAATATTTTTATTGACAAAAGATTAATGACAGTGTTAATAAATAACCTTATGCAATGAAAACTTTAATGACTCAGTAAAAGATGTGTATTGTGTATAACAAGTACGTTGTTTGCTATTTAAGAGTTTAAAAATTATATCATAATTAAAAGCCCCAGTTATGGAACACTACATACCAAAATATCACACCTGATATATCAATTTGTGAATACTGATACACCAGAGCCATAATATCAACATTCCGTGCGCATCTCTGCACATACCACATTTCAGCTGGGACCAAGAACCTTTTCTTGGTAACACCAATTAAAACTGGAATAAATATGAGGAGGAAAATCATCACCATTGGCAACACAAAAACATCCAGTTTCATCACAGATCAGATTAAAGTTAATGATGGAACCACAAAGCATCATTCAATTTAAATGCAACAGTCAAGCTTGCAGCCTAGGATGGATCAGTATTGACAGAACCTCTGTATTGCATTTTTAATTATCTGGTTCATCATTTTATTTAAAAAACATTCCTTTAACATGAGTAAAACTTGTCTAAATTCCTCACTTTGAGGTTAAAGGGCACAGAGGGACAGAAAAGTGAATGGGAAATAGTGGTTCACTGTAATGAATCAACAGCCTTCCTACATCATGTAACTGTTCACTAGTCCTCAACATTTTGTCTCTCAATTCACATAATTATCAGTGACGAGATTCTATTTTTCCCCAGTTACCATGTGCCTGGAAATATTATATTTACATTACATCCCTTTTTGGCATTGTTATAATCTCTATTTGTAACGCTTCTTTGTAATTTAATTTTGATAATAAGTGAGTGGCACTTATCTCAATCAGTGATTAGGATGCAAATTAAGTGCTGAAATGTGTATGATTGGTGAATATTTATAATGTGCAGAAAGGCTGCTCATAATTCCAAAACGCTTTCATTATTCAAAGCCACACAGTATGAAAAGGTTAAGGGAGAGTACGGTAGAAACTGAATGCATTTTACACACACGCACATGCATGCACTCACGATGGACTAGGAGTTTTCTGAAGCCCTACCTTAGATTTATATAGAGCTGGTTTTAGGAAGCAGCTTCATAATCGTGGGTGAGACTGTGCCAGCCGTCTCTCTGCTGCTCCCAACAAGTTGCCGTTCGTGGTACTCTTGAAAGCATGGCACAATGCACAGATTAGTCTGGCACTCTGGGCAGTGGTACTTGGTTTTACGGCGCAAGATACGACCGTGACCATCAATCGTGTTCCAGCAGAAATTGCAGCCCAATGCTGGGCCAGGACGTAAAAGAGGGCAATGCCCAGACCGCTGCGATTCAAAAGTTTCTCTGGGTGATGATGCCTAGACAAGAATGCAAACTTGATCAGAGAGTCACACAAATTCCTATGCACACACGTAGAGACAGTTGCCATTTAACATTGTCTCAAGCAGTGTTATTTGATTTAACACTGACAATTTTAGTGGCCAAGGCTTTGCGAAATGTTGCCTGGCCTCACATTACCGTTGCAAGTTGTGTGATCTCCAATGGCCAGACTCTCAAATATAATTAATTAATGTGCAGAAAACCGCTCTACTAAGTTACTTTGACCTATGTTCCTACTTCCCAGGAACATTTCCCCAATGTTAAACAACTGTCAGCACATGTTAAGTACACATAAAATTCAAATGAGAGGTACATAGTTTTCAAGACCACTAATGTGTACAGTGTCCATATCACAACCACCCACCCAAAAATTCTACTGAAATATTAAAATAAAGAATAAATTGGTTTGCTGAAATGTAAATGTTCCACAGCACTAATAAATAAACACATAAAGTTACTGCATGCAAATGTCTTGCTTTGGGAGTATGAACAAATTATGGAAACTGCCTTCTAGAATAAAACACTTGATGATTCAAGTCTTCTTGGATAAGATACTGTCTAAATTGGAATAAAGTTACTCATGTCGCCATCTTCAGAGTCAAAGCAGTCCTCTCCTTGGACTACATGGACCCTGAATACTAGCAAGCAGCCCTGAAATTACACCAACAAACACATCATATCCCATGGATTTTGTGAAAAAGAAAATTACTCTGAAAGTGTAGGCAAAAAATTCAAGTCTTTTTGGGTTGTGATGGTGTGTCATGTGAACAGTTGTGATGGTGTGTCATGTGAATAGTTGTGATGGTGTGTCATCATGTGAATAGTTGTGAAGGTGTGTCATCATGTGGATAGTTGTGATGGTGTGTCATGTGAATAGTTATGATGGTGTGTCATCATGTGAATAGTTGTGATGGTGTGTCATCATGTGAATAGTTCCTAATGGAGTGAAGGATCAAAGGATTATACTGACTTAAATGTCTCTGGGTCAAACATCCCAGAAGACTTGAATCTTCAGCACCACCACTGTGAGAAACTCAAATCTCATAAATGAATGACATTTCTGAATTGAAGTTTGTGTCACATCTAGCACATTTGGTACCACAACTCACTATCTCTACTATCCTACTGATGGCCACAGCTTGAGAAATTCATTGTAATCACTTTACCTTTAGAACCTACAAATGCGTTTAACAATATTGTGTGCTGAGGGGACATATAAGCTAAAAAAGAGGAAACTAATTTCTTCTGCAGTGCAATATGCTGCTCTTACCTTGTTTAAGTTCAAGAAATGAGTGATACAAAGATATTTTGATGCGTGCCAACTTCATTTAAGAATGCAGCTCATTACAGTTTTCTGTTAACCTTTTACTCTCCTTGAGCAAAAATACACACACCTCATGCAGCAAGTCAGTAGGATTTCCTTAATAACAACACTTCTGAAATCATAACAATTCCCTGCTAGCTATTTCTGTATGTCATGGCTCAGGCATGGGTTTCAACATCTGGTCTCTGCTCTCACAGCTACAAAGATCTGAGAATCTGAAGTTTTGATGAAAGTCTCAAGTGGATATGACTTCTGATTCAATGATGATAACAAATGAGAAAAACAGAGTCTGGAGCTGAAACTGTTCGACTGGTGTAATGGCTAGGTTCGGGGTTTGACAATGTGGGGTTCTGCTCCCAGCAACAAAATGGCAGTTTCTCTTCCTCCCATTCTCTGCCCCAAAACACCTGACCAGCTCTGTGGCCCACTGAGCCTCCTATTTAAAGGCACACAGCTTCTTTCTGCCACAATAAAGCACCCAGGCCATAAGCTGACCACTCACCTCCATCTGGTGCTGTGGTTAAGAATAAGTGGAGATGTATCTCCCCCTGCATACCATCACAGCATGCATGGGAACAATTCACTCTCTCTCTCTTACTTTATAATGATGATGGTAGTGGGGGTGGTGGTGGTGGTGGTTGTGGCCAGCAAAGAGGGTCTACAGCTTAACGTGACATCTAAATCACAGTGGGGGCCACATACTGCCATATACACACAGTTTAGACTGTTTGCATTTGATAAAGAAAACTGAAAGCACAAGGGGAAGTCCCTAAATCTGTGAGTTTTTGCAAAAAATGTAACCATCAGTGCTCTGAGCAAGCAACTAAGTATTAATATCACACACATACATGTCACACGCACTGTATTACTCTGCCAGAAATTATACACAAAGGTTAAGTACTCTAAGTGCTACAGGAACTCCCTCACTCTTCTTCAGAGGGGTCAGAAATGTAAAGCTAGTTTTTGCTTCAGTCAGATAAAGCAAATGATAGAGGAGGACAGATTATTCAACTTATCTATGGGACTTCAACTGAAAAGAAAAGAGATGTGTGGAAAGAATACAGTAGATAGATTACATGAAGACAAATGCTGAAAGCAGAGACATGACATGGACAAACACTATGGGAGTATACCATGGGATCAACACCCTTATAGAAACTTAAGTCTTTGTGAGGAAAATATTGGTATTCAATATTTACATGACAGTTTTGTTGAGGATTCAGGTCTTCTAGGACGTGACACTGTGTTAATAGGTTACAGCAGCTTTTCTGAATCTTCAACAGTTGAGGAGTCACAGCCTGTATCCTCAGCCCTTGAAGATGAAGGCATAACAATCCTTCAAAACACCAAATGTCACTCACCCAGTGATACATTGTCACATCCCAGAACACCTGAATCCTCACAAGAAGATACATTAAAGAGACTAACGTGAGTTTCATTTATCCTATATGTACTTCAGTCATACCTGGGGAGAGGAAGATGCTCGCCTTAGTTCCTCTGTGCGAACTCGAAGTCCTCCTTGATTACTACTCTTGGCTGTATCTGTTGTCGTGGGATCAGTCACTACTCGCAGGACAGGCAGCTGTTCGATAACCATAGAAGGACTAACAGCACGACCGGCTGGCTTTTGGTTGGGTGGTGTCTGCACTGGAGTAGCCACCAGATGGACATGATGAAGTGTCGAAGATGGCACAACACAAGTTTGTCCTGGGGCCGGTTGTGACAACTGGCGCTGTACCAATAATGATGTTGGGGTGGGAGGCGTGGAACTCTGCTGGCTGGGTAGCAATGGGTGGGAATGCTGTTTGACAAGAAATGTTGGCTGAGGCACAGTAAGGAGATTGGGAGTGGAAGGATTTGGCTGCAGGGTGGGCGAACTGCTAGGAGGTGGCTCAGATGATTGTCTCTCAATTCGTACAGGTGGCAAATTAAGCAGGCCACTTCCAGAAGTGAAATGTGGTGATCCAGGCTCACTGTCAGGCGATGTGTGAGCAGCATCGCTCTCTTTCTTGATGCGATGTTGTCGCATGAGGAGGCGCTTAGCTGGTTTGCTTGGTGGAACTTCGGCTGAAATGATATGGAGCCAAATATTGCACTTACAGAGCCCCAGCATAACACAAGCTACAAATGTAAACAGGACAGGAAATGTGAGCAAAGTAAAACACTTCTGGCATGTCCACACTTTACACCACATCCCTGATTTCCCTCAAAAAACAGAATGACACAGAACTTGTCTTTATGATCCCCCTCTACAAAATTACACATTCTCTGTTAAGGCTACAAAATGGCAAATCAAATACAGATTTCAATTGGCAATCATGCTGTTGTTTAATGATACAAATGATATGAAAGTATATACTTATGTTCACAAGGACTTGCCACTAGCCTCTACCTTCAGCCAAACAAATTCATTCCACACCATCCCACCCTGTATGTTTAACATTCACTTTGCAGTTACTCAACAAGCAAGCAGACTCAAGTGGTAAAACACAAGACTTATAATCAAAAGGCCACTAGTTCGAATTTTGTCCAGGTCGCAGAATACTGATTATGTCGTGGTCTTCCTCAGTCCCTCAAGGAAAATACAGAGCCAATACTTTACTGAGGCCTCAAAAGTTTCCCTCCAAATTCATTCCAATTCACTGTACATTAATCACTCTGTCACTCAATTATTTCTTAGTAAGTGTGATGTGTAATAAATGTTTAATAATGTTCACACAATGCAAGATTTGACGTTTCCACAATGGTGCTGTCGTGGATTAAAATCTTCTGGGCCATGATGCTGTGTCACTGAGGAAGCAGTTCCCAACATTTCATAGGGTTTTGAAGAAACGCAACAATAAGTCGGAAACCACTTGCCCAGCAACACAGCTGTAATCAGCCCCAAAAGATTTGAGCTTCAGCAGCATTGCTGTCACAACCCCAAACCTCACTCTTTATTATTTGCTCATGTTAACCATGTGGTGCCCAACATCAGGTATACCTGTCACACGGTGTGACACTAAAAACACTGAATGCCAGGTTAATATTATCACATTTTATGGTCTTCCTCATGCAGACCCATTTAAATTGTTCTGCTGCAACTCCCACTGGCCATTTAATTCTGGTACCAAAGGTTTAATTTGAAACACGTGTCATTGGGGCCGGCCCATGACAAGTGGGTGCCCTGGGCAAGCTAATAATTTGGCACCCCTTCAAACTGATATTCTTTAAACTTTTTTTGGCCTAGAATGGGGCTGGTGAACTTTCTTGATCATGGGTGTGCAAAATGCGAACAATTTTCAGAGAAATTCTTCTATGTGTGGAAACCTGAGTTTACAGACACCATATTCCTGATTACTCCAGTAATGTATTTGCACCCCTTCTTGGTCAGCACCCCAGGCAAACTGCCCGGCTGATCACCCACCCTCACACTCCATCCAGCTCTGGATGATATGTCATTTCACAGTCATGCTTCAGATCACTGAATGCCCAGTGTTAAATGACAGCTGCTTACCCAGACCAAACACTAGAATGAAATCCCAGCACTCCCTTAAAAAAAATGTTCATATTTCACCACTTGCCCCTTAGAAGACAGGCAATGCTGTGTGAGTTACCATCTTGCTTACAAGGAGATAAAATATTGGTGTCCACTCAGCACTGTCTGGCATTGCAAACACCACTCCCTCTTTAAATTCTTATTGTCCTTATTAATAACCACAGCATATAATGTGTGAAACAAAAAAAACTTTGCAGTGAATGTGACATGAATACTGCTTCGTGAGATCTGAGGCTCCCACAGCAGTGCTGCTGAAAAGCCACATCTTCTGAGGTGTGACACTGCACTGTTGGGTGAGAATTTCTTACATTTTGAAGGCTTGACAGTCCTTTGAAACATCAGAAACTGCTCATCCAATGATGAAATGACACATTCTGGCACACTTCAAACTTAGTACTGTTTCAGTTTCAAGAACACAATAACATTCACTTATGTATGCACACTGAATCTGCAGGCACACATTGGTCACTGTCAGTCAGTCCCAATCATCCAGTCATTCATTCTCCTTTACTTATGGTTGCTTGCACATCACCATTTGGCTCAATTTCAGACCATGCAAACCATACAAACAACAGATGTTAAATAAATGGGTACTATGTATTAAACAACCCAAAACACTTTTTGCTTCCACTTTATTTACAACTTTCGTTTTCAGTATTAATACTCTACTACAGTAGTTACATTATAAAGACTTGAAATACACCTTCAATATACTGAAACCACCTCAAAATGCAGCAATGCTAATCTAAGTATTAAAAAACTTGTTTCAAAATACAGCAATGACCTTCCTACCTACACAGCAATAAAAGACAGCATTCAAAATTTTCTACAATGCTGTAAGTGCAATGCTCTTCATTTTATATAATCATGGGCAACACTTCTTGCAACTTATACACTATCAGTCAACAACAAGTATCAAATTTATGAGAATGCAAGATAAATTCACACACAAACACACTTTACAATGAACCAATACTCATTCTGATGTTAAGTAAATATATAATACTAAATAATTATTTACTTTTAACTGCACTGCAGTGTTGTCATAGCAACACTCACATTTTAATTGGCATATCCCCACTGTACATTAGAAATAATGTATACACAGCAAAACACATGCTCTGCACAACAACTCTCATTCATTCTGATCTGTGCTCTACTGCAACACATTTCAGGCATTATATATGGCAACCTTAAGGCAGTTCATACAAAATTACAAGCAGAATACACAGTTTTTTTTTCCACAGACCAAAATATGACTGTTACTTGGAAACGTCAAAATTTCCATTTATAAACAAAGTCTTAAGTTTACATACAAACATAATTTTAGCATTTAACAGTTATAATGTGCTCCATGGAAAAACTCAGGAAGGACCCCGCTGTTTATTTAAAATATGTTGTACTGTATACTTGTGTATTCTCTCTGTAATTTTATACAAATTGCCCGAAAATGGTCATGTACACATAAACAGGCCAAAATATGTTACAGTAAAGCACAGATCAGAATAAGGAAGAATTGTTGCACAGACTGTATAACTCAATGTATCTGCATTGCCCTACATTCTACAGATTACATGACATGATGCATGACACCCAATACCCCAGTTCACTGGTACTGATACGTCATGTATTTGTAACATGCATCAGCATAATGATTGGACCTCGAACTCACTGGGTATCCCATGCTCAAGTAATACCTATACAGAGTCATATGGCTCACTCCATACTTCTTGCCTGCTGCTAGAAAGCTACATTTACCACTGCGAACGTCTTCAATGGCCTGTAAAAAGTTTTGGGTTGTTCCTTTTCGCAACGTAAATATTTGCTTTTTACGTTGGGACACAGATGTGAGAACTGAACGACTGCCCGTCTGCCGGAACGATGGTGCATAGTCTGTCAATGAAAAACATGCAGCGGTAAGCACCTGGATGCAGTTACAGAGCACTTCTTTGAAGTTGATTCCCTTAGGCAGTATTGCATAGAAACATCACTTCATCTAAGATACAGACTTTCAATGATCATTTATGTTACAAAATATAATTTATTCTTCCTTACATTACATGTATCTCTAACAATCAGTGTGTGTGTGTGTGTGTGTGTTTGTTTCTGTAACTGGTATTGATGTTATTCTCACTCACTCACTCACACACACACACAGACTGTGGGACCTGTCAATGTAATGTCCACATTTTTAAAATCCTTTTGCCACTTAATTAAAACTCAGGCTGATCATTCCTCAACAAATTTTCAGCTTTAACAAATATTTTTCCCGTAACCTGCTACCCAGCTACCATGATGACTGCAAGAGCAATCGAAACATTATGACAATTAATATGTTATAAAACACATTTCACGCACATACATTTGTTGGTTTTATTACAGGAGTTTGACAGTTCCTTTAATGCAAGGATATGGAACATATTAACATTTCTAATATATTCAGCAGCTATACCTTCCACATTTGACATAAATATTCCCAGGTATTTATTGTGTAGGGAGAAAAATGAATATAGAAAAAAAAAAAATTGAGCAGGAGTGGGGGGGAGGGGACATTTCTTAACTCATAAACAGTTTCCAGACAAGCTTACAAAGATCTACTTTTGTCACTTATTGCAAAACTGATGCTCGTATTACAGAACAGAACTAGCTACTTTATGAAGCTGTCTTATATCTTCTCCCCCCCACCTCTCTCTCTCTTTCTACATCACTGATCCTGCTGCTGCTCACAGATGGCAGCACCTACCAACTCTTATTAAGGTTTGGGTGGTTTTCAGACAGCAACACTAAAATGATAAGTTTTTCTGAAGCAGTGTGGTAAATCGTAAATCTTGCTGAGCCTCACTGTGCGAGCAGCCCTATGTGTGCTCTCGCAATATGAGCCTCACTGTGAGAGCAGCCCTACGTTCACTCTCATAATATGACCCTCACTGTGTGAGCAGCCCTACATGTGCTTTCACAATAAACACTTGCATTTAGGAGCTCTGCACGTGCTGAAACAGACAGCAAGATGACTGGAGGTTCTAACAGTGGTGCTGCTGACGATTCTGTCTCCTGCAATATGGCACTGTGGTGCACAGTGAGTGCTTGTAAGTGTTTCAAGGACACACAATGCCTTCATCTTCAAAGTCAAGAAGTCCAAAAGCAGTCTTCTTGAACCTCCTGACTCTTAAGATGATGGCACCATGATTCTCCAAAACATCAGGAACCACCCACCTTATGACAGTGTCACATCCCAGAATATCTAAATCCTCAATCTGAAACTAATCTGTAAGGTCACAGCAAAACCACGGCCAGTGTTTTCCAACTAGTCATCTAAATCTGAACTCTTGAAGAAAGGAAAAGCCCAAGCCACCGTTCAATTTGAGTAACAACATATGAGGACCTGTAAGAGTGTTATTTAATAATGGTGTCAACTACTATGACTAGAGAGTGACAGTGATACGAGTGACTGGGCATATAGCACTGGTGGTGTGATACTGACAGGAGAAAAATCAAAGAATACCCCCCCTCCCCCAAAAAAACAGTCTTAATGCCACTTTACCAAAAATTTCACGTGGCCTGGCCTGAGACAGAATCAGGGCCTGCGTTATGACAAGTCAGGAACTAACCACCTCAACCCAACACAGACAAAACACAAGACAGAATCTTTGATGGAAATCAACGCGGCCAAAATAAAGGAACAAAGTTTATTAAGTAATATGAGAAAAGTACAGTCTAAGCCAGGCCAGAGTAACAGACCCTCAAGGTATGAAATATTTCCTTGAAAAAAATGGTCTCAGGGTTGCATTACCAGTTACATACATTCTACAAACAGGCCAGAAAAGGCCCAAAAATGAAGAAAATTGGCCACCACTGAAAACAGTACACAGTTTCAATTTTACCAATGGCAGCTTTAAGTACATGGGCAATCATTTTTCTACCCAACTTTCAATAGCTGGACAAAATAATTATACCTAATGATATACTGTTTCTACAAATTCAGTCTTAAAGCCTAATGTCAACTAGAATTAAATAAACCCGTGCTTAGTAAAAAAAATATAAATTCAGTATGTTTCTCCCTTGAATGGGTTTGCATATTGTTCAGTATATAAATATCCCAGTTTCCCTCAGCATGACAGCACACAAAACCTGTTGCAGCAAATATATCTTCTGTACATTTAATCCATAGCAATTAATTATATCACTGCTTCTGTAGGGTTTATAGGTCTCAAGGGCATAAGGCTTACAGGTGAGATAGCCTTAGTATCCTTGATGATTCAGCTTTCTTCATTCAACATTTGTGAACTTGCTGGTCACATTACTGTCCATGTGCATCCCGTGGAGGAATGCATAAAACAGCTCCACTCATTCCTAACCTTAGCACTGTATGGAAGCAAGTGGTCAGTTTCAGGCCCCGGCCATCCCATCCAAGGGGCAACAACCCATGGCTGTGTGGGCCCCAAGAGCTGGTATGGACATTTGAAAGAAGAGAAAATAAATCTCTTGCCCCTGCCAGGAATCAAACCCTGGATTACAGCACAGTCATTATACTACTGAGGTACCCAGTCACTTCACATTACTCCAGACTGATCACAAAGCCTCACCCTGCATGCAAGGGATGTCTCTTGTCTTGCTGGTTCTTTTGTTTTATTCATTCAGTCTGTAAGATGTGTCTTCCTTCCTGAAACAACTTCCATGATCAATTTTTGGCCTAGTCATGTCCTTCTGTCTTGTTTCTGAAACAACCTGACACCCAATGCATGGATTTGCATGAAAATTCACAGTTGGAATGCCCCTAAAATTTGTCAATATTGGTTAAAACGGGACAAAGTAAAAGACAGTTTACACAAAGAACTGCATACACTGGTGATTACTTTGGTTCCCAACATTCCTCTGTTACTACTGTCATGGAATGTGCCAGCAGTGTTTTGCTTTGTGGAGATCTCCTATCTTGCAATGCATGAAACCAGCAAGACATCCCATTGCAATGCATCATAACTTCCCCCTTCTAGTAGCTGTAATATGGCGGGAACTAAAAATATGCAGGATCATTGTTGTATTGAAGTGATCATCACAGTGTAAAGAAAGAGTGGCAACAAGTTAGTATATAAAAAAAATATATATATATATATAAATAAAAAGTTAGTATATATTTATTAGTTAACAAAGAAATGAAGTGTGCTGTATGTATTAACCACCTAAGACTATATAATAGATACCTAATTGGTAAGCTCCAACACAATGATGACAGAAATATTAAAAGGATATTTACTGACATACACAGAGAACCACTGTCCAATATGAAGCATATTCCTCAAAAGTGGAATGTGTGATGGAGCCAACTGAACTTAATGCTGCATAGGTTTAGTGGAGATACAGTAAAAAGCAGGTGTTCAAAACAGACACAAGCAAACAATAAAATCATAAACAAACTGTACCCGTATTTATAAACATGCAGTTTGGCTTAAAAAGACGCAGGAAGAATAAATCACGTGATGACAGGTCAGCCAAATGTTTACACTCGTACATGTGCGGTACAAAACAAACCAAACTGGTTGCATAACCTCGGTTTTATACTGCACACAGAAATTATTCATTCTCTCTGTATCAGCAACTCCTACAGGCAAGACAAGGAGAAGGGGGGGGGGGAGAGGCAGAGTACATGAGGAGCCCTAAGCTACATTAAGCCTCAAAGGTACCACGTCAAGTAAAGGTGAAGCTGACCTTGGCATACCATGACAGCATAAGGGTGAGTGGAGGCACAGCTCCACTCATTCCCAACCTTGACAGTAAGACAGTGGCAATGGGTAGGCTTGATGCCCCAGCCACTTTGACCCAGCACCTACTGAGTAGGAGGGTGGGTGTGCTCCACATGTATCTCGTTGATATGTAGAAAAGAGAAATCTTTTGCCCCTGCCAGGAGTCAAACCACAATTACTTGGATGTCCATCCCATAGACTTGTCACTATACACCAATTAACCTATGTTGGTTTGTGAAATGCAGCACACACACACATTAATAGGAAGGTTATGTAAATAAAGAGCAAAAAATTCACATGTCTGTTACTTAAAATTCAATGAGATTTACAATCTCACTGCACTTTTCTTCAAGAGTATTAACTGTGTTGGACCAGAACATGGGGCTGACCAGGTTCTGTGAACCGACCTGCATCATCACACAGCAGTGTAACACCTGATGCTATGCCATCCCCTCTCCCTCAGCATTTTAAATCAACAATTACCTACTGTCCCATGCAGCATCACTACTCAGTTCCTGTGTCAAAGTGGTTGATTACCTCAGAGCCCCACCCACACTTCTTGCCATTGGCTCTGTGGCACCACCAGAATCACCTACTTCCACTTGCCTCCCATATCTGGTTATATTCTATGACCTACCAAACCTTGAAGATGAAGGCAGAATCCTCAACTTAAACACTGCGGAAACTTCAAATCTTTCACAACGTAATTGAGTTGTTGCAGGATATTCTATCGTTCATGTTATATCCACACTAAAAAAACTCAGAAACACTGGATTCTCTCTTCCATAATTATTCCTATAGCCCCTTGCTTTGTCACAGGTACCAGAGCTGCGATACTCAATTCAGTATAGTGACTAGGATACAAGATGAACAATCAAGGAATGTGGTTGAACTTACAGCAAGACAAGAGCTGCCTCTTCTCCAAAACACTCCCGACTGGCTCTTGGTTCTCCCAGCCTCCTATTAAATGGGTACTGAAGGCTCATTCCATGGGGGCAAAATGGCCAGGACATGAAGCCAACCACCTACTTACTTCTTGTACAAAGGTTAAGAATGAGTGGGGCTACACCTCCGCTCCTCAATAATGTGCAACAAGAATTTCACCTTTTCTTACATTCCTACCAGACTGACTTTTAGTCCACTGTTAATCAACACAGAATAGACCTTGCAGAAATTGACATGATGTTCATACCCACACATAATTCTGAACAAAACTGTCATGACCTCAATATAACTGAGTCCCACAAAGCACTGTAAGAACAGTTCATGAACATTCCTAGCAACAGCAGGCAATTTTCACTTTCTGATACAGGTCACCTTTTAGTGTCTGGCCAGTGAAGAATCTAGTGGAGCCAGCAGACAGGCCAACTTGGTACATGAGGTGGCAAGGTTGGGTGTTTGTTTTGTTTCATCCATCAATCTGCCATCACTACTAGTGAACAAGTGACCTGCTTGAGAAGTCCATCAGACCAAAAATTAAAAGATCAACCATAAACAACAACTAACCAACCGTTTCTAAGCTTCTACAATAGCAAGCTCTTGAGTCGAAGAGATTTCAAACTTCAACTACACTACAAGAATCAAAAATTAAACAACTAAACTTACATACATATTGTCACTAACCTTCAGTGGATATGATATTCAGATATCCTACAGGCTTCAAACATTTCTGACTTGCTTGAAAACATTGCTGGAAGCCATTTTCTTACAGGTGATTTAGTGTTAGACATTTACAGGATGCCAGAGTAGTTATTGTTCGAATGGTGATCACCTTTCAGGTTTCTACCCTATAGAACATTTTGCTTTACTTGTCCTCATGTTTACTAGGAACATAATGCCTCCATCTTCAGAGTGGCTGCCACTATCCACCTCACAAAGATCACACCAGTTTCACATCACCCCATGGCTGAGGCCATGGTAAGGGCCACTACTGCAATTTGAAACCCCCACTGGTTTGGGACAAGTCACCGTCCTCTTTTCCCCTTCCCCAGTTCACCAAATTAACTCAAACCTTCCCCTATAAATGACACATTTTCTTCCACCCCATCATTCCAGCATCCACCTGAACCAGTGCAGTCACCCCTGAAGATGGAGGCAGCATGTTCCTTCACAATGCTGGAACAAACAAAGCAAAACTCTACACAGGGTAAAAACCTTTCAATGTGTTGTCACACTGCTACGCACACATTAAATAATTGAACATGGGGCCCTTTCATGTAAATTTTTTGGGTTAAGAACCATGAAGTCACACTGACTAAGTCAGGCACACATGGCGACTGCGCCAAATTTGGTATTTATTTTTGGCCAAAACCATTTTACCAAAATTGCTGTGTGGGTGCAAAAATGACTTGTCTGGCCCCAAAATTTAGTTCCTTTTTACACAGGCACTGTCATAAGCATTCTCAAATATTTAGGCAGATAAACATTCTACTATTATGTGATGTGTGCGGTCTGCACAGACAGCTCTGACTGCATGACCGTAAACATGAAGGCACTATGATCCTTCAAAATGTTGGGAATAACCCCACATTGACACAGTGTCACATCCCACAAATTCTGAATCTTCTGTGACATCACTTTGACAACCTCAAATGTTGAACATTGTAGGTATATGCTTTGCTCATTACTTGTTTAAAAGGACAGAACTTATGATTGTAATTCCTTTCATTTTGAAGACACAAAGTTTTGACTTCAATTTTCACATTCATATACTTCTTCAGTGTTGGAGATTCTGACTTTACAATCGTAAATCTTGGCCTTTTAGTTCTGGGCCACACTGGATGACTGAAGTCACAGTTCAGTCTCTGCCAACTTGCTGTAACATACTCTACAATGCGAGTGACAATTTTATCTAAGAATTTCAAACTTTGGTACATAATGTGAGATACACCCATGCAGTGTGACACTCGAAATACTGAATGGGTAGGGCCGACAGCCTATTATGGCCTTTCTTAAGCAGCCCCAATTTTAATGCCAGTCTGCTGTGCCTCACTACAGGAATTTAATTCTGGCACCAAAGGGTTACAAGTTTCCATTTTACATAACTGCTGCCTGTAATTTAAACAAACCACCATGCTTGACATCAACTGCAAAAAAAAAACTGAATTCAAATGACAATTTGTCAAATCAATACTACTAGATTAGGCAGTCATGTAGCCAACTTGTGTTGACTCACCAGTGCTACCAGATGCTGCAGGAAAACTTCAGTCCAGTTGTTTAACTGTCATATATCACATGTGAAAATACAGGGTCATTATTTTATCTGACAACTAACAGTTGCCAGTAAACTACTGATCATATATTCTGCACTCGTCAAATACTTGAGAGAAATGGAATTAAAATGAGACAGTGCATCAGCTATATACAGACTTCAAGAAAGCCCATGATTCAGTTAGGAGAGAGGTCTTGTATAATATTCTCATTGAGTTTGGTATCTCCATTAAACTGGTAAGGCTAATACGAAAGTGTCTGGATGACATCTTCAGCTGAGTATGGTAGAAAACCATTTTTTTTTATTATGTGTCTGCTATGTTCACTACATGTACCTTATTCAGAGTTTTGTACAGATGGCCTGATGATGGTCAATTGACCAAAACATGTCATCATGAAAAAAAATATATTGTTGTGTTTGACTGAAACCAAACATTATTTTGTTGTCTTTTCAGAAAAAAAACATCTGTCTTACACATTTCCTATCAAGAAGGGTTTGAAACTAGGAGATGCTTTACTGCCATTGCTTTTCAACTTTGCTGCCATTAGATGTGTTCATGTAAATTAGGAGTGCTTCAAATTAAATGGTGCACATCAGTTTCTGGTTTATGCTGATGATGTTAATATATTAGGTAGAAGTATACTTACTGTGGAGAAGAACACAGCAGCTTTATTAGTCAATAGTAAAGGAAAGTGGCCTAGAAGTATATACTGAGAAAATTAAGTATATGGTCATGTCTGGTGAACAGAGTGGATGACAAAATCACAACACAGAACACACATTACAAATCCTTATAGTGGATGGAAGAGTTCAAATATTTGGGAACAAATCTATTAAATCAAAATTGCATGCATGAATAAATTAAGAGCAGACTGAAGTCAGGGAATGCTTACTATCATTCGTTGCAGATTCTTTTGTCTTCAAGTTCACTATCCAAATGTACAAAGATTAAGACATACAGAAATATAATTCTGCTGTTGTTTTGTGTGGGAGTGAGAGCTGGTCTCACACAATGAGGGAGGAGCATAGGCTGACGCTGTTCGAGAATTGGGTGTTGAGGAAGACATCTGGTTCTAAGAAGGGAATGGGCAACAGGGGCATGGAGAAGACTACACAATGAGGAACTTCATGATATGTAATCCTCACTGAATACGATTTGGGTGATCAGGTCAAGAAGAACAAGAGGGGCAGGGTATGAGGCATGTAATGGGGACAGGAGAGATGCACACAGGGTTTTGATGGAGGAACCTGAGATAAAGAGGTTACTTAGAAGGCCTAGGAATAGATGGGAGGATAATATTAAAATGGATCTTCAAGAAGCTGGATGGGGGCTTGGACTGGATTGATCTGGCTCAGGACAGGGACTGGCGGCAAACACCTGTGAATGCGGTAATGAACTTTGGTTTCATTCAATGCAGGAAATTTCTTGACTGGCTGAAGAACTGTTGGGTTCTCAGGAAGGATTCTGTCCCATGGAGTTAGTTAGTTAGTTAGTAGTAACTACCAGTTGCCACATCCTGTTGGCTCAGGTAGCCTACTCAACCGACTGTCGGTATATGCAGCACAATAGTGGCAAATCTTTGGTTGTCAGATGAAATAAAAAGCCTGCATTCATTACCTAACACGTATGCCTCTACATGCATTTGTATGACACTTCAGATATTCAGTGATGGTACAGGCATTTAATCACCCATTCTGTAACACATTCTTAGGTTCTTACCATATCTTACATTACAAAATGTCATCAATATAATGCTACAATACTACATGCTTCATACCTGATTTTTTTCTGGTCTTTCATAATTGATTATAGCTACTATTAACATCATGGTGAGTATTTGATGATGCATTGCTCAAGTTGCCAGTATTATCCTGTTGCGACCTTTGCCTTGAAGTGGCTGCAGGTCCTTGAGGATGTACAAATTCAACATGATGTGAATCCAAAAAACCTCCAACTTGCATGTGTGTTGCAGGTGGTGGTGGACCCATGATTGGGGTAGCAGCTACATTTGGAGGAGGTTCCATCTGGTTAGAAACTGGAGGTAACATGGACGTAGGTATAGTCTGTTTCACACGTGCCTTGAGGCTGGGTCGAGTAACTGGATAGCCACGCTTCTTGTATTCAAGCCACAGAGTGCGGTTGTTGACACCATACATCCGGGCAGCCTTGCAGAATCCAATACCACCAAAACGAACAGCTTCTAACGCACGTAAGAAGTTCTCTTCTGACTGGGGATTAATACTGCGCTTTCGGCGAGACGGAGAATTCTGTCCCGAGCCAGCCGATACAAAAACTGGACTCAAGCATGGGCTAGGACAAGGGCTTGTACATGAACTCGGACATGGGCTGAGGGCCGTTGAAGAAGGTCCATATGCACTCATAACAGCACAGGAGGGCAATGGCAGCATTTGGTGTGATTGATACGAGTGTGCAGCATACTGAGGGATATCCCTGCGAACAGCTGCTGGGTTAGGAGGGGGCTCTGGAGCACAGAAGGCAGATGAGGCCTGTACCGACAGGCTGGCTTGACATGATGACAGTGCAAACCGGGGACAACCGTGCTCCAGCAATGTCCATGGTAAGCCTGGAGGAGCAGAACAGGTATTAGGGGGAAAAAAAGGAATATTGCATTTACATGGCACAGATACAATGTAGTAGTATCAACTGTAACTATGAAATGTACCAAACAAAGCACAAAAAACCACTTTTGAATTTAAACCATACCAATGTATGTACTGCTTGACAACTGATGTATCTGTGCGCCATGTAAATGGGTCAGGATCAAATGGTTCAAGAAGTGAGTTTGTGCATGCAATGGGAGAGAAATGGACGCACTATTAAAAATGGTTTTAGAATGATCAGTGAGTGAAACTTAACTTGTGTACAAAATATGGCTGCCAGAAAAACAGTTCTGAAGTATAAAAAAATGATTTTGATTTACAATAACAGGCAACTGACTAACCCTCAAAAGTCTCACACAATTATAACAAATCCTATACATAATAAAGACTGCAGTCAGGAACATGATACTACAACAAATCTGTGCCAGTAAAGCAAACAACTGTACCTTTCCTGTAACTGAAACATTATACCAGGCATCCTAAATGTCACTCAACTGACGTAATTATCATGCTCCGGCAAAACACACTACTTCACTTACAGAACAGCGCTTAGAAGATGTCAAATGTGCAATAAACATAGCAGACAACAATCTGAAGAACTTCTGCAGCTTCTTCGTGTCACTTTCTGCTGGAGGCTGGTTGTACATAACGTACAGTTTCTTTGGAAAGTAAGTATATTCTCAGTATAGCAACTTTTAGGACAGCCTGTGTATCTCTAGCAATACCATGCAATACAATGATCCACCAAGAACCCAATTCAATCATTAACAAACATAACTAAAATCCACAAAACAGACAGAATACTAGCTTATTCTGCAAAAAAATAATAACCTGCATTCTACTAAAAGCTTACAAAAATTATGTAAGACAAAGAAGCACTTTAATTCAATTGCACACGTCTACTGTACATTTGGTGGTGAGATCTGCAGCTGTCAGTGGTGAGGGTTCAGGCACTGTGGGATGTGACAACAAGTCCCACGATGAGTGGTTCCAAATTTCAAAGGCACTACAATCCCATGAAATGTCAGGAAATATGCATCCACTGACTCATCAGCACATCCCAGTGGACTTGAATCATCAGCACCATTGCTGTTACAACCTCACACCTCGCAACCCCTCTCTCACATAATCCACTAAAGGTTTCCACCCCCCACAAACCATGTAAACATTTTGCTTTACTAAATACCACTTGTGTATCAGCATAATTCTGGTGTATGCTCAACAACAACAGACAAGACTTCGAACCAAAAATGCTCAAAATATTGTGTGCATGTGCACAATGGGATGTACTTTAATCTGGAAAATACACATTCCAGACAAAGCATGGCCATGTGCCTTTCTAAGAAACTGTTTATTTAACAAGCCTTCAGTCACATAATGATGAAGTCTAAACTGTAGGGACTATAATGGTGAACGAGATGTGCTAATGTAACGGTACTATTCTGGAAGACAACATGTAAAATCAGGAAAATACTATGCAAAGAGAATCACTCCACATACAACACACAAATATTGCAAGCCTTGAATTCAAGTTACGCGTATCACGCTAACCTTCATGTGACCAGAAAGAAAAAATGTGTATTCTAAAGTCTGTGCACGAGAAAGAAACTGAAAATGAGTACTCTGTCAATAGTACTGACTTCCTAATGAGGTGCTTCTTCAACTGAAGGTAACATACAAACTGACATTCGAGAACTACACACTGGACATAAGGTGCAAATCTGAATACTGGATGCAATTTCAATGTGTCAGTTAATTATAAAGATTCAAGTCTGCTGTGATGTGACTTTGCATTCCTGGGTAAGCAGTTACTGACATTTTGAAGCATCATGGTGCCTTTAAAACAACAGAAACTACTTGTCCAACAACACAGTAACATATGTCAGAAGACCCAAATCTTAAGCACTGCTTATGTGGTAACTATATTCAAACTGCATGTTTCTCACACTTGAAAAATTCCCTACAACTGTCACTTAGTCACGGCACTAGACAACTGAACACTGTAAGGCTAACATCTAGCATTACAAGAACATCTAGGTGTGCAATTACTGTGGCAATTTATCTCTCTATACATGTGTATTACCACATGTGAGTCACACCCTTCGTGTGAGACACTCATACCATATGCCACGGTTACCACTGTTGCTGTGTTCTCTGTGAGATATATGCTGAGGAAGAAAAATCTGAACATCGAATATGGCTGCCAGATATGATCCACCAAGGACTAAGACATACAAAGAATAGCGGTAAGATACGAAAAAGTCATGACCAACAGTACAGCTGTTGTCAGCATACAAAGAAATCTTGCGGTACATGTGCCGAGTACAAACGGAAATGCTTGCGAAAAGGGTGCACTTCTCAGGGAGAAAATTAGGACCATGTTAATTGATATTCATGTCAATCACAGCACAATGCCAACGTAAGTGGATCACATGCAAGAAGATGTAACTTTATTCCAAATAACAACATGTTAGTTGCAAAACAAGGTGTATGTTCATGGCTGTGGAGTGATGAACAGACCCATTGAGTCAGTATAGTGTATAATAAGGCACACTTACAGTGATGGGCATGTGGCTAGATATGCACTAATGTTATGGTCTTCTGTAACCTGACATCATGTAATCTGGCACACAGGTACCAACATTACAGAGAAATCTATTGCCCTAATCTTTAGAATAGTCAATCCTTTACAATGAAGATGGAGGAAGCTGCTTCCTCCAAAACTCTGGAACTTGTCTACCACAGTGCATAGTGATATATCTTGGAAGTTAAAGCTCTTAATACTGAGAGCTGCAAGAACCACAAATCTCCTGTTTTTAATAATCAGCATGACACACACATTTGTGCATCTGATTGTAATGTTGTACTGGCAAAGAAATTGTAATGTAACTTGTAGGACTGATGTGAAAAGATTTAATGACTGTGAGTTAGCAAGACTTTCCATAAGTAAACCAGCAATGTAAAGATTTGATACAAAAACATTTAATATAAAAAACTGCCCAGTATGTCACAGAATTACATAGGATTAAAACTTTGCTGGGTAACGTGGTTATCAACAGTGCTCTTTCTGAATACATACTGTCATACATCATTTCAGTACTGAAGTCGCTGTACGTTGGTGGTGCTCCCAACCCACCAATCCATGCATTCACCATGAGATTACTACCAACTGCAGAAAGTTACAATTAGGACAGTGCAGCATCCTCCTCTGCAATGACATTCACACCCAACTCAAACCAAGTTTCCTAAAAACTGATCAAATGGCTGATGAAATGCACATGTCAAAGCGCGCACACACACACACACACCCACCCACACACAGAACTACCAAGGTCTTACAAGCAGAGGATCACTCCTTCAGAAAAACAGTAAGCCAAAAACATAGCTCTGTTTAGGCAACTGTTTTGTAGAATGGGCAAGACAGTCATGCAAAACCTACATTCAACTTCAGATGATGACAATACCTAATGAACCAGTGAATTTAGCCATGTGACAGTTGAAATGGCAATAAATAATAAAATATCCACTGTCAGCAATCCTGTATGACCTATCTGTTCAAGCTCGGTATTTGAAATGAATTGATAGATACAAGTTGAGGATATTTCTAACAAATCCAACATAACCCAAATCTTTAATATTTCTGGAAACTATGCATAGTAACGAGTGAATAATGACAGTATTTCACACTGGCCCCAAAAACAGAAGAAACCATTTAACAGAAAACACAACTTGTCTTTTCTCTGAGAACATAAACAGCACAAATAACTGACTACTAAGGTGTCCCATACAGACACGATGTAACTTCAGCACTCTTATATAGCTAACAACATGCTCCATAAAATTTAATTTCTCAAGCATGTGTTAACCAATTTCAGCTACCTTCTGATTACTTCACACAGCGCAGCAGCAATAATAATAATAATAATAATAATAATAATAATAATAATAATAATAATAATAATATGCTCATACACAGCCAACATGAAGTTCTCCACTACTTCATCTTTAAAGGATTGTAATAATGGTACAGAGGCACAGTAGGACTGAAAGTTTGGATGCAGTCTATCATCTCACATTAAAATCCTGCAACGCTGCCTTCATCTCCAAGTGAACAGCAAAAGAACGAAACCTAATCATGTAGGCCTGTCAAATCCATGGAGCTCTATTTAACAGGCCTGAGACACAGGACAAAGTCATAATTTCAACCAAAACTACGAATCTGACTAAATTGAAAATAATAAACTCCCCCCAGTAACTATTTGATTTTCAGTCTGGAATATTCTGGGCTGTAGTGAGTGTAACAGTTCCCTGACTTCAGTGAATCCAGTCAAAAGACATGCGATAAAAAGCTAGAATTAAACCCCTTTTCAGAGCTTCTTTATGAAAAACCAATATGCAAAATATACAAGAATGAACAAGTACAATGTCTGTAGCACATCAGCACCAATGCACCACAAGACCAGTACACAAAGATCTCAAACCTGTTTGTAACAGAACAAAATGAACTTGTCTGTGTTTCTGTTTAGGACAGGTGTCACTGAACAAAGGCACTTACTGCTACTCAAAAATTTAACTAAGTGCAACATTCATATATTCATAATCAAAAGTGCAAGCAGCAAATTTCAGCAAAGTATGTACACCTCATGTAGCTCAACAACATACATTTTCATCTCCCTCCCTCCCTCTCTCCCACCACATCAGTCCATTAAAACAGCTATGTACATAACCTTTCGACACTGAAGCTTAACTGTACCACACCCTAAAAAGGTGAAACACCTCACAGAATCCAAGAAAAAAAGTATGGTAGAAATTTTGTGAACAAGAAATAATAAACATTCAAATGGTCCATTATTCACTAACTCCTATCAGTGACTTTATGCTTTACATTAAATACTCCCCACTCAAATGACAAATTTACACTGGCTTCAGCACCCTATTTTCCACTGTAAACAGGTTTTATTGCATACAGAAAATTCAGACAAGAGCAAAAATCACAAAGAAATGAGAAACAAGTTTTTTTTAACAATGTTATTTCATGATGCTGTCAATTACTAAGATCACAGAGCATCAGTCATGTACAAATGAACACGAATCATTGGTGAAATGATACTGATGGGACAAAACCACAGCAACATGAAGAAAATATAACTGTCCCAGTTCTACTATGACCACCAGAAATCCCATGTGGACTGGCCTGGGATTGAACTGAAGCCTCCACACACACACAGCTGCTAATACATTATTCTTAGCACAATGGGGAGGGTGGCAGTCACAGCAGTCTGTGATGACCCATTTGAAGCTACAATCCCTTGCTTTCTCCGCAAAAAGCCCCCAGAGGAAGAGAGGTTTTAAAATATAAAACATATGTACTAACTAAATGTGAGTGGGGAACCGCGGTAGCACAGCGGTTAAGGTGCTGTGCAACAAATCGGAAGGTCGCTGGTTCGATTCCAGATGGTGTCATTGGAATTTTTTATTGACATAAGCCTTCTGATTGCACTATGGCCCTGGGGTCAACTCAGCCTCTAAGAGAAATGAGTACCAAGAGCATTTCCTGGGGGCAAAAGCGGCCGGTGCATAAGGATGACAACCTTACCACCATACTGTGCGGGTGTCATGTAATCTGGGAACCTTAACTTCCTGGAACCCTCTGGGCCACTCCAGGCCTGTAACAGGACTGCTTTACCTTACTAACAATGTGAGCATAAGTGCCACAACAAGGAATCAGATTAGTGACATTTAAAATTGTTCACATTTCCTAAAACTGTCCCATCTGTTGCAACAAAGCAGTAAAATTATTGCTGTACAACACACGTCAATCAACATCAACTACCACTTCAAGAAATACAAAATAAATCACACAGAAACTGCAACTATTCGCTTATTATATTAGGAAAAAACCATAATTTACTTTTACAACGTAACTACATGTGTAACTGTTGGTACTCACTTTGTGGGGGAACTGGCTGCTGTGAGGTTGACGGCCCTGTGTCTGCTACAGGTGGCTCCACTTACCCTGCACTACTGTCTTGTGATATTTGCTGAAAATGAGTAACACTATGTATATACATACCATGTTATGGCAGCTATACAGATGTGAGCAATTGTGACTTGTCTTAAGGCTCTCAGGAAACAATGACCTGTCATACAACAATATCAGTCTTAATTCTGCACAAAAAAATTCCATAATTTTTTTGCCCCTATTACAGAATAAGAATAAAACAAAGAGATAAAGCACTTCCTTGTTTACAGTAAGGGTTCTGTCCCTGAATATCTCAACACCAAGTAAATACAATATGCAGCATTTCCCCCCCCCAAAGAATTAATTAAATTGAAATTAATTAGAATTTGCAAGAACGGAACTGGAAATGACGGAAGTGAAGGAACTGCTCACCACAAATTTGGTCTCTAGTGATTGCCAATGTTAAACTGAAACAACACTGTTCTGAACAACACTAAATAAGGACGGACTTTAAATCTATGTGAGTGAACAGATACACCTTACATAAAGTACATCAACATACTCCTAGCACTGTTTCATTTCAATGGGAGTATAATACAAGTCCCACAGATGCAGTTAAGGTTTTCCCTCAGTACATGTTTAATTTTAGTGATCCTCAGTCAATACTATCAATGCTACATCCCTTCCCTTCTGATTTTTCAGCTTAGTGTTCATGTCCATTGGCTCCACAAAGAAACTTTAAATGAGGGTTTCAAAGCATAATGGAAATAGTTCTACAATAACAAATCTAGCAATAATCACCACAAAAATGTAAAGGTAAAGTTGTCCCTGCACACCATAAAGGCATACGGTAAGAATACAGATATATCTCCATTAATTCTTAAACTCAGCAACAGATGGAAGTCAGCGGTCAGATGCACACCCCAGCTAATTTACTTGTGGTATCCAATGAATAGGAGACTGGATGGGCCTTACAGCCTATCTCGACATTCTGGAGAAGAGAAAGAACTCTTGTTCCTGCTAGGAATAAACCTTGGATCATGAGCATTAATAAATATTCATACAGCATTCAATTCACCTGAAATTTTGGATAAGGTACCTGGTCCCACATACCGTACGCACAACAGAAATCAAGCACTTAAAATTTTCCTGCAAGTGAAGATACACAGTTTGTGACTGAATAGGAAGACCATATTTGTTTATGATGTGTGGAACATTTTGCGACTATTTAAATGTGAAATTACATTAACTTCATTCACTCCAGAACATAACAACTTCACAGAAGTTAAATCCATACTCAAAACATAATGCTGCTACTAGAAAAACTGAACTGAAGTGAAACAGAAAACAGGCAGCAGTTACTAACCAATGTCAGCTGGTCATCCTCCACACTATCCTGAGATCCCTCCCGGGGTTCCGAATCAGTGCTCGGCTCTTGTGTACTGTTTCGTAATGATCCTTCACTCCGACCACTTTCACCCTCAGGAGTAGCTGGAATTGGTTCAGGTTTGACCAAAGCCGGTGATGTTACCAATGTAATTTCACTTGGCAGTTCCTCTGATGTTCTTTCTAAATGAACATAAAACCAATAAACATTAAATCTTGTCATAAACAACATCATTAAAAAGAGTGCTGTGTTTATTACCGCATTTGGGAAAACCAGACCCAGCACATAAAACCTACCTTATATAAGACACTCGTGAGTTAACATCTTTGTTCTGCTGGGATGTGGCACCTCCTCTGGGTCCACTGGATGTTCAATCCTTGAAGACAAGATCACTATAAGGTCTCAAATGTCATGCACCAATCACCCAGTGACATGGTATCACATCCCACCAGAACGAAGACCTGAACTGCACCACACCAAAAGCCTACAACCTCACACACCCATGTGTGCTCTCTGTGGTGTACATGCTCTTGATGAAGAACCAGTTTTATAATTGAGACGGACCGTGTTCACCGTCAGGAATGAGCTGAGGCTGAAGAAACAGATGAGCATCAACACAAAATAAAAATACAGAAAAACGAAATAGCAACAGTCTGATAGATGAAAACAATTAAGAAACAATGGATGAAAGCAGCCATAAATTATCATGTGAATAACTGCTTGTTACTGATTACTGTCAAACAGAATTGATTGGTCAGTGTTTTGGTGGTGTAGCACATGAACATTACTGCAGCCTGCCTGTCAGTTACAGTCAGGAGAAAACAGACGGCTATGATGAGCTGACATTAAGTACACTATTACATTATCAAAAATTATTTAAGAACAAAACATTAACATCCCAACTAAAACATGAACACTTCAAGATTGTAGCCAACATCTACCAGCTACATATAAAAAAAAAAACTCATTTACCTATAGTTCTGTTACATATACTGTGCAAATATTTTATTTAAGGCATCTGGAACACATTAAACATTAAGGAAACACAAGTGCAATGGTCTTAATGTAGTTCCCACATAAATGAATTTTTTAGACATTCTGGAATTATTTATTGCACAGTTACATAACAAAACAGACAGCAGCACATTCCAGCTATGTCATGGCTCAGGCAGTGGCCAGCCTCGCCGCTGCCCCCACCCAATATCGGGCCTCACCACATGCAACCTCTGGTGGACAAAGTGGAAATGGAACAGATTCCCCCCCTCAGTACATCAGTTTCCCACTGTCAGCATCATTCCTCCAATGCTCCACACTCATTCATCCACCAGCCACCACTATACTATCTCAGCAATAGACTCAGTCATTAAATAACTGTTTTAAAAAGGACCACATTCTGAAAAGGTCTGTACCTGTTGAACCAGAACCCGAGCCAGTGGAAGACTTGCGCAATCGCTTCCGGCGCATTGATGGGGACAATGGGGCAGGACTGGAATGGGAATCTGGGCCCCATGTTGACTCGGTCGACGTTAACAGTTCTGCTTTGTCGGAAGATATGCTGAGGGACTTGCTCATTTGTACTGATCCTGCAATATTCTGCTCTGGCATCTCTGCCAAACCTTTGATCTTCAGCATTTCAGCTGTCTATGGTAACAAAACCACAAGCAAATAAAAAACGCTATGTTACTACCATGATTAGTTGCAATGTGACACACAACAGCATTATTTCTGAAAACATTTCACCTTCTATTTGCTGTCAACAGACACACGATACACTCCGAGTTACATGGGCCACAGAAATGGTTCTAACACAAAACATTACAGACACCTAAAAGCTGCACTTTAAATGCATGGATCAGTCAAATAAAAACCTCACTACATGCAAACAATTCAGACCCTAATGTATGCAGAGCAAGTCATAAACATGGGTTAGGACTGTGTACTGTGTATGGCAGATCTGGAACCCTGTGTGAAAATGACAATGCTGTACCAAATGTATCTGCACTAAATTAGCTGGTAAAAAGGTTTAAAGGTCTCCACTTGACTCACCTACATACACACAAAGTGTGTAGCAGGTTACTTAGGGATACATTACTGTCTGTACAAACCGCACAGTGCCGAGCCACATAAGAAGTTCAGAAAATTTAACACAATGAAAAATTCCAAGTATCAAAACAAACTGGACAGGCCTTTCAGGATAACATGGAGGCCTGCATGCATGTGCATGTCTGAAGCAGATACAGTTCAAGTAAGTGGATAAAACCAGGACGAAAGAAGAAGGAAACACCAAGGGAGTAGTGGTAGTAGTACTATTTGGATAAAGAAAAATGGTAACCAGGAATCAGAAAATGCCAATGGCATTAATGAACTGCAGTTACACATACAAACATAAGTAAAATGGTATAAAATAATAACACACTTAACACAAACATCTACACATGAAGTTTCAAAGTCGCAACATGCAACCACAAGTGTTTCCTATTCGGTCCCACTGCCGACCCAAAATTCCAGACATAAAACATGCCAGAACAAAAGATTACCAATATATATACCTATATATATATATATATATATATATATATATACACACACACAATACCTTTAAAATGGCTGGAAGCTGTTCTTGTGACACATTTACTTCACCATAATACATGAAGTCTACCATTGTCTTGAGATCACTGTACTTCACATCTTTCAAAATTACTATGGGATGTTGGCATGGATTCACAGAGAATAATGTCTGAAGATGATAAAAAACAAGCATATTTCAGTGATGATTTATGGGAAGTGTCAAAACAGGTTTCTGATTAACTAGCCACAATAAATCCAACATACACATTCCATCATCATACAGAAAATGTTTTTTATGCAGCAATGTGATGGACTGGCACAGCAGAACAGGTGGAGTCATCAGGGGCTAAGCAACAACAATGCTGTCTGCTCTATGCTGAGCAGTTAGTCATGTGATCAAAAAATGCCCTGCACAATACCGAACATCAATAAACCGTTTACAAGCATGTTGTGCTTTAAGCTGGGCACCCTGTATAAGGCATGTGTAATACCATTTACACATAGACAAAACCAAACTTTATGCCCTTCTGTGGGCTATAATGAATGCAGAGTACAAAAGACACACTGGTACCACTACATAAACAAGCAAAACATTACGCTCTTTTACAGGGTTGCCAACAGACCGAGCACCACTGCATCATGAGAAAACCTGCCGCACAGGAATAGCAATCTACTACATGCTACTGCTGTCGCATTTCATTCACCTTATTTCACAGAAGAATCTCGGAGTCTCTATGGTTCAAACATTAAGTTTTGCACACACACGAAACTGTGTCTTTTAATTCACGAAATGTATGGAGTTCAACTGAAAACTCAGTAATAAAAACACACAGTGCAAACAGCTACAAACTTTTGTGTCAAAATATGGTATATTTAAGTTATCTAACATAAAACAGAGGCTGCATATGCACTATCATCATAACAAATAGCATCCTTTGCATTTTTCATTCAATTACAAAT
>Ga0136643_10001301_pt1 | contig 30109 bp, 19 predicted proteins | sample TergutLab28metaG_FD_96883 | JGI IMG/M metagenome (GOLD analysis project Ga0136643, IMG submission 96883) | Labiotermes labralis P1 segment gut microbial communities from Petit-Saut dam, French Guiana - Lab288 P1 (version 3) (version 3) | ecosystem: Host-associated > Arthropoda: Insects >... | reverse complement strand
TTCTGACATTATGGCCAAAGAAAACAGATATCCTCCCTGTTTGATCCCAATCAGCCTACTGTTTGATGATAGTTGAAAAGGCACATGCCCCTCAGATCTGGCCTTAGTATTGTCACAACACAACAACCATCTTGTTACCTTGTGAATTATGTCAGTAGTTCACTAACTACTGGCATTCTTTCAGCACCCCTCTGTGTTCTCATTCAAACTGATGCATCTCCATAACTTCACCATCTGCAGCTTGATGTGTCTCTGCTTCAGTAACATCTTCAGTGGGTCTCAATTGACTGGCCCTCCCAGTCTGCAAATTAATGAAATTACACATACAGCTAGAGGTACATACATCAGTTTCATATTTTATCAATCACTGTTACAGAATGCCTTATACCTCTGACTGACTGTTTTTAAAACATTGACTGTGCGATGTCAACACAACAGAATTTTACTTTCCTTGGTCTTGTTAGCAGTAATTCTGACCTGGGGCCACACACATTACAACAGGTCATACATGAACCCTATACAAGTACACACAGCATATAATTTGTATACTGTTACACCTTAGCCAGAAGGGCCTAAAAATACCTTGACAAATTGCATTGCATTCCATTTTTCTACATAACAGCTTGCTTAAACATTGCCATAAATTTTTGTTCTGTGCCAGCTACAAGACTTAAACAGTTGGTGGCAAACAAACCCGACACTTTGCTTTGTCACGTAGCCTCTATTTCTGACATCACACATGCTGATTAATATTTCATTTAATCAAAATTCCATTCACTAAATGCTTCTGGAATGGCTATAGGCAGTTTATAACAAGATACAAGGAATGAACTGAGACAGAATTTTTCAGTGCTCACTTTTAAATACCTTTACATCATGGCTGATGATATAGATCTTACATGAAAAACCATCTTGTCCTTGTACAACACATATCCTTATTTTAACATCATTGTTAGCACCCAACACCAGGGAGATATCTATAGCTCATTGACTTTGCATATTTTTTAATATGTTTGCTGTCTACAATGAGAATATGTAATCAATGCCAAAGTTAAGTGTGATGAATCGGATACATAATTCCCTACAAAAGGCTTTTCTTTAAACGTGCCAATACTGTAATGATTTTCTTTAGAAGTAAAGACGTCCTTGCTGCCCGAAAAATTGCCCCACTGCCCCAAAAGCTAACTCAAAAAGGTAGTGAAATGAAAATATAAAGTATCTGTTATCAGCCCTGTAACTGCCGCCACGGCAAAGGATGCTGAACTACATCTACGGATACATACACTTGATATGTTATCAGGTTGTTATTGTGTAAACACCATGCACTATAGAAATACATTTTAATACACGTAACTACCCATTAAAGAATATAAACGTAACGCCGTCACCTTCTGGAACGCGAATTTTCAACGGCAATTGTAGCTCGTTACGTACTGCTTTAAAGTTTTGCGTTGCGCACGCACATTAGATTTACTCAGTCTTTTCAACTGACTAAGAAATTCAAAATCCTACCTGATGTTTCTTCCGAATGCGAACTTCAACCCTGATTTCCATAAGTGCAACGCTTTTGGAGAAGATTCTAATCCACGCTCACGTTTTCTCGTTACGGCAACGCACAGACGACACTCGTCAGTTTTTGTCATAGATCATTGTTTTTGCAGTGCGAACACACCACACTTTGCATTTGGCCACAGGTCATATGTGACGGGTTGGTACCGCGCACCTGCCGAAAATGGCGCTCCTACCTCTCGACGGTATTAACGGAGGTCTTCCGCATATAGCGCTGCTGTTCCTACTCCTCCTCGAACACACCCTTCGCACATTAGTCACTTCCCTCATATACATCAATATTGAGACTAGATGATCTGTGGTACAGTTGTGCAGTGCACCCCTTTAAAATCTAAGTTCATGAACTGCACCCCCATATCTCAGCCTCGTATATTCTGGAGACCATCATTACGTATCAGCATCAGGTCAACTAACTTTTCTGTGTTAACAGGATTTAAATGTATACACTCACATTTAAACACTTTACTCACCGGACCAACTCAATTCCGTACAACAAACGTCCATTCTTCGCGCATATGTTACAACGCGCACACACATAAACACAAGCGCATGAAGTCTACCTTTCAACTTACTGCTGGCTCGCACCACGGGTCCTACTATGAACAACGTGTATGTATATCGCGCACCATGTAAATGTCACAGATACGGCTCGCTCGTTACTTCACAAACGCACTCAAACATTGGCTCGCTCGACAGCTAGTGCAGTGGCGCGGCGAACAAGTATTATTGGTCATTTGACGTATAACGCTTGCAGGAGTTGGAAGTACTTGCTGTGTCAAGACTTCATTGTGTGTTACAGCAGTGTTTATGACATTTGTGTAATGATTACGAGATTTAATTTGGAACTTCCAGCAAGTTAATGGATAGTTTATGTGGGGTTTATTGTTATACAGTGTTTTAACAGCGATATACATTCGAATGTTTTAACACTGACGCGTACCAAGGTTACATCGAACAGGGTCATGGATAGTTGTTCTGGAATATCAGAACGCTTTTGCATTCATTGTAATTACAAGTATATTAGTGACTAAAAGTTCTTTCCGTAAACTGTAAAACTAAGTGAAGGAGGCCGCAATGGAGAATGGCGTGAGCCCCGTTTCTTGTCCCGTGTGTACACTACATGCGGGAAGGTGTTACGCTAAAAAAAAAAAAATCTTGACACTCATCCGAAGGATCAGGTAATTGCGGCATTGGTCAGAATTTCTGCAGGAGACAGCCCTGATGCAACTGAAAACCAGAGTGACAATCAGACGCTATCAGTTGCTGGACCTGGCAATCAGGAACTAATATCAGGTTCTCAGTGCTTCTTACCTAGCAGCAGTCACTTTACAACGGCCATAACATACCAACATTTCCTGAGCAGTAATGGCTGTGCCACAAATACTGTTATCCCACAGTATATCTCCTTTCCCGCCATCCTGTCAGCACCTGGTGCTGATCATTCACCTAGTAACCAGGCTGCTCTCATGCAGATGGTGTACAGCCCTTTCCTGGTTCAACAAGAGCAACAGTTTCAGTTGCTGAGCTCAGTGACTTCACCATCTTTTCAGCAGCCTTTCATGCACCCTGTGGTGCCATCCTATTCCACACATCATGTTCCCCAGCCACAAATCAATATCACTTCTGTTCCAGTTCCTCCAACTGTTCCATATGCAGCCAATGGTTTTCCAACAGACCATGTCCCACATCAGTTACAGAATGCACTCTTCCACATTCGTCTTCCAGTTCTTTGTGTACTAACTCATTACCCCATTCTATATCTTCAGGAGGCATTTTGCTCTCTTCAATGAGGGAACAGATTACCAGTCACAACGAGCAAGACACTGTAAACAAACCAAGATCAGTGTCATTAGGCCAGCAAAGAAACCTTTCTGTTTCAAAAGAAATAGTACAATGCTCAAAGCAGCAAGTGATCGAAAAACCTGTCACACCAGATGTTCCCAAAGAAGATGCAGATATGTCCAGCAGTACTGGTGGCACTGGCACAGTTCACAGTGGTGTAGCAATGCAAACAAATGACATATGTTGTGAGAATGATGACCAGAAGAGCCCTTGTGTGGTGAAGGATGTGCAGGGGGCTGTTAGTTTGGAAGATGCAGCCAGTAGTATGCAGCAGGAAACTGCTGAGGGGTGAGTCTGTAAATGTAAGAGTAAGGAAGGATCTGAATGATATGGCTGTCAGTCCTATGGTGCATGAAGAGCCACAGTTTATGGAAGTGTTCCTTGAAGACAATACAGAGACAAAAGATGGAGATGGAAGATGGAGAGCAGCTCCCAGAGAATGTGTCTGCTTCAGTTGATACAATGGAGACAGCAGAAGTGCTCAAACATGAACCTGAATTAGAATCAACTGCCGTCTATCCTTGTAGCACGTGTACTGAGGTATTTGCAACTCCCAAGCCATGGACTAGTCAAGAACACAAGGTGCACAAGAAGTCTAAAGAGAAGAAAAATGTATGTGCCACTTGTGAAGAAGTCTTCACTAGTGATTCTGAATACCAGTCACACCTTCAGACACATCCGCTCGAATGTTTGCAGTGTGGAAAATATTTCTACAGACGTCAGAACCTTGAATTACACCTAAAACGACATCTCGGTATCAAGCTGCACAAGTGTACCATATGTGACAAAGCATTTGTAACAAAGCAGAAGCTCGCAGAACATACAAACTCTCACACGGGCAATGCACCAATCAAGTGTCCGCTCTGCGATGAGATATTTAGGAGATACAGCAACCTCATCCAACATAAGAACCGACATCGCGTGAAGATCAAGAAGAAGGTAAAGGATTTCATTTGTCACTGCGGCAAGATATTCCATTTAAAGAAAAAGCTAGAATGGCACAAAGAGATACATGATGAGAAGCCCAAGTGTTGCACCTACTGTAGTGAGCGCTTCGTTCATGGATCAAGTCTGACAAGACACATTCACAAAACACATGACTGTCATTACGTGCCAAAGTGTGGGCGTGAAGTGGAAAACATGGAGTGCGAGTTGTGTGGATATGTTTTCTTGTAAAGTTCACTGCCAGTACATATGCGTATGCACAGTGGCGAACGTCCTTGCTCTTGTCACGTGTGCAGGAAAGACTTCACAACTAAGTGGAATCCTGCAGCTGCACTGGTGGACCCACGCAGCACGCAGTTCAAAACCCTTTAAGTGTTCCTTGTGCAATAGTGCGTTCTTTCATCGTAGTGATTATACTGCACACATGCACTCACATCGCAATGTGCGGCCATAAACTTGTAATCACTGTGGCTGCCAGTTCATACGCAAGTATAACTGTCTGCGTCATGTCCAGGAGCATGAGGTTGGCAAGTCGATTAGTTGTAACATTTGTGGTAAACTGTTCCTCTGTAGTTATTACTTAAAGGAACATTTACGTGTGCACAGTGGGGCTTGGCCATTTGCTTGCCATATCTGTGGGAAGGCTTCCAGTACTAAGTCCAACCACAATAAGCAAAGGCAGTTTTTTTTTATGTGACTTGTTCTGAAGAGGCACATAATACATCACTGATGAACTGTGGGATTAAAACTATTTTAATCTTTAATGTCATTTTTCCCACAAATTTTGAACCTCACTGTACCTGGCATCTAGGTAGCCACCTAGTTTGCCCATATTGATTGACTGCCCCTGATTCTCTGTTCCTTTTGTGCTGACATATGCTTCAGACAGTACAGCTTATGGATTTGTAATTGCATGTTGAATCAGCCTGCATCTAGACTGGAGCATTTGCCCCTGCTATTGATGTAAATTGGTGTTCTGAACACTGTGTATGTGCAATTTTTAGTTTCATATAAGAGAATGCCTAATCTGTGGGTGTTATATTAATATTTCATTGTATTTAATTTGTTAGTTTATTGCCAATTACTTGGGAACAGAAACAATTTTGACAGTATGAGTGTGACTGGTGAAAGATCTGATGCTGGTAATCTCTCAAAGCTTTGAGTGCTTTATCTTTACAGTATAAATGGTTGGATATTATCCAGGGATGTACTTAATTACAATTCTCTTTGTATAGACCGTATCTGATGCTGAATTGTTTTCCAATGTGTAATAAATGTTTCTGAGAACAGGAGTGTCAAGTGATAACAGATTTGACAAATATTGAGCACTTACTGTCCATTTATGTTAACGTATACTGCAGGATACACTTTATTTGGTGGAATTTTAGCAAGTTTTTTAATCTGATAGACTGTGAGGACTTGCTGAAATTTGGGCTGAGTTCTACAGAACCCCCCCCCCCCCCCAATGTGATTTGTTTTATCCATGATTGTCAAAACTGCTTTCAGTTCATACTTCACTTGGACATGGGTAACTTTCTACATCACCACTTCAAAATATTCAGCGTTCCACAATGCCAGGATCCTTCCACACAGATCAAGACTTGGTAAACTGGGAACAGATCCAAGAAAAATGCAAAGCAAGAGTCTACACTATTTGTTCTCATCTCTTTGTCAAAACACATGCACAGAATATTAATTTATTGCACATTTTTACATACACAAATATAATACAACCTTAAACCACATTCCTGTTTAAGGAAAAAAATCACAGAAAAGTACTGAAAGGTTTCAGTGAACTTAAGAGATCCCTGCTGACAGAACTGTATTAGTTAAGTTTTTGCATGTTCAGTTTAAACACAGGACTGATTCTTATTGGTGTATTAAACACAATTTTGAAACCTGACAAGATGTACAGTCCAACTTACTGCAATTTATAATAGCACCTCTGCTTCCACTTCCATGTTCCATTTTGTTATATTTACCTAATCAAAACTGATACTCTGTGCTTATTTATGTGTCTTACTTCAAGAAATTTTTGGATAAATGGTACCAGATAAAATGGACATCTGCATTTGTGTGAAGTGCTAAAAATTTGAGTTTCACACTGCAATAAAGTGCAGTTCTTCCTTTGGTGACTCTACACACAAGTGCATGAGAAAGTCATATTTAGAAAGAATGATACAGAAAATGAAAAGTTCTCACATGTCTTCAGTGTGTTTTAGGAAAAGAACATGGTGTTCTTTTTGAAGCTTGTGTAGAGTATTGAGAAAATGTGGGCATTGTTTGTTTATGCTGATCATCATCTGTAACAGCAGAACAAAAAGGAAGATAAAATTATATATTTTTAGTAATATAAAAACCAAAATTTTGGTGCTGGGCATCCCAAAATATTTATGACGATGAACCAACAAATATTCTGCTCCAATTTTTACCAGTGGAAATTTTAAAAGTATTATATTTTTTTCCTGAACTTCTTGTACTACTACATCCTGAAGATGCAGCATGTTCTCCAACTGTCACGAACAGTTTACCACTCAGTGCAGCATAACAACACAGAATTCATTTACCTTCATTATGCTTATAATTATCTTTGTTTCAATTATTTATTTTCTGCTAATAACATTACGGTGGTAAGTTCAGTAAAGATGTCCCTTCTGAATACACATATTTGAAAAAAGTACAGAATGTCAGCCAAACTAAGTTAATATTTTCTGAAAATGTTATGATTGTTGCCCTAATAAGGGTTAAATTACTGGCACTCAAACTTGTAGAATAAATATCAGTTAATTTACAGTTTCCTACATTTTGCTGCTAGTGAATAAATGGAGAGCACAATCATGTTAATCTTACACAGACAGGCATATAAAGAATCTGTACATTTTTACACAATAACACATGCTTAGAATGCTGTTACTGAAATGTAACTGGCACAGAAGTTAGTGATATGGAAGCATTAGTCATATTATTGGAAAAAGTAATCAGTTTATCTCTTTTACTCATTGTTACTTTCCAGGAAAGCAGATTTAGTTTTCGGACTGTGCCACCTATGTCAGTTCAAATAAGAGAATTTTCAAATAATGTGTTGTAACAGATTTCCTTTCTGTGAGTATTCAGAAATACAAGATGTCAGAGAATGGACTGAGAATGTTCTGTGACATAAATGTGTGTACACCTGTGGTTGTGTTTTACAGATTATATCAAAATCCTGGTGTTAGGAGCTAATATATAAACTGCCTAGCTGAACATATTTCTCACTTTCATAGAACACATAGAAAATCACAACACAGATTACAATGGCCTTAACTCTTGAACACTAAATTGTGTTCCCTACATCGTATATCATACATTTCATCCGTCACAGATGGATGTGTTTTACAGTCACAATGCAGTTTATGCTATATGACACACTTCTGTGTATTTTCTGTAACACTTTCTTTACTTGTGTTACACATTGTTCCTTGTAACCATCATACTTACTGGAATTATATTATTTTGAAATGTCTGAAAATAAACTATGCCCAAGTGAACTTCACAAATAGGATTTATATCTTTAAGGTGTTAAATATTGAAACAAATATTTATGAAGAGAGCATATGAAAATTGAGGCTCCTGATGTAGTTAACTAACTTTATGTTCATGCTTAAAAAATTGTAGGCCATTTTAGGTGTGTGACATAGGACACAAACATACCTTCTCCAGCTTAAGGTGAAGGTGTACAGGCAAAATGACCACATATTGAGAAATGATGTCTTCAAGCACTCTGCATTATGAATAATTACCATTATCATGAGTATTATTATTGGTGGATTACTTGATGACATCTGATAAAGCAAATATGAATAAATATATGTAAAAAAGAGTTACATTCTGTAGTGACACAATAAAACCAACAAATGGTCTGTCAACACATCTTAGATGTAAAAAGACAGTTACATGTTTTGCCTATTCGCAGTAGCCATCATCAGGCTGTATAAAGAAAGTAAAAAGCCAATATTTACAACTACAGTTTATAGCTTTCTTTTATGTACATCCTAATGAAGGCTATCTTGAGTAGCTGAAACATGTAGCTGTCTTTTGACATCTAAGAATATATGTCATGTTGACAGAACATTTGCTGGTTTTATTTTGATAATAAAACATAATGGGGATAAATTGCCTTAAAATTCTGTAGTGTTAATAGGTGGGAAAATTAATGAACAATAAATCTGAAATGTTTTGGAAGGATTTTAAAGTTTTATCCCACCACTTACCTGGAGAGTTCAAGAAAAGTCATGGAAAAGAGGATAATTATAACTTACTTACCGTTAGTCTCTACTGCCCTCTGAGAGCCTTAGCCTTCTTAATTAGTGCCCATTCCTCTCCTTCCACTGCCTTCTGTCACAGTCTTTTAACCTTCATCTCCCATAGTTCCTTTTAAACATCTTCCAACCATCTTAATCTAGGTCTTCCCATCTTTTACTTCCCTCCAATCTGCTCAAAAATATTTTCTTACCTACCATTCCATAATCCATTCTTTATTTGCCTTCTCCTTTCCAATCTTTTCTTTTAATGTCTGCTACTGTGTCTAAATCTCTGTACAGTTCCTGCAATTTCTGATTAGATCTTATTTTCCAGATTCCTTGTTCTGCCACTGGACCCTATATCCTCCCCTGTACTCAGGCTTTTCGTATCCACCTCAGTCACAGGCCATGCTTCACTCCTAAACACTACAACTGGTTTCACCATCATTCTATATATCATAATTTTCGCTGCTTTACCCATGGCTCTAGACCTAAATATTTGTCTTAGTCTAAAGAAACATCTTTTACCTGCAGCAATCCTTGACTTTATTTCTTCATTTATTAAATTTTTGGAATTTATCAAGGTATTTGAATAACTAAAATTTCTGAACCACTTCAAGTGCTTGTCCAACTATTATCAGATCTTGCTTTAAATTTGTTGTATTTCTGTTCCTTTAATTTACTTTGTTTTACATAAATCTGTCACCTATCCAGTGTTTAGTGCTGCTTCTTTAAGCTGTGTGGGAACTCATTAATTGCTCTCACTGGTTATGAAAGTATTAACACATCATCTGCATATTCTGCTACATACTGTCCGTTCTGTTACAAATCATTCCATTAGGATTAATCTCAATATTCCTTATCGCTTTCTCCAATACTATATTAAACAATATTGTGGCCAGTGCACTGTATAAAAACAAACATCAATTTCTGGAAACTTCAGCAAGTAATGAAATATATTCAGCTTTGTTTGTGTTGACACACCTGTCTTAATCACTATCCCACTTTTAATACTATTTGTAAGAAAAGCGAAGAGAATTGTGTGTTTTAGTTAGATTCGTCCCTCATTTTGAGGCTACAGCCAATAAGAGGCAGGATGGTTCTTGTCGTTGGGAACCTCCTCCAGCAGGGATCTGGCATGTTCTAGATAATGTCCATTGTGTTCAAGTCCGATAACTTTGTGCTCCCATTCTTGCGCTTGTTGTTAACATTCTCATTGTTCTGTTTCCTGTCCAAGATTGGCAGAGCTTCAAGTCTTGTTGGTCGTCTCATACTATTCTCTGGTGACAAATTTGATCCATTGCCTGTAAAATAGTTTATTCTAATATATTCATTGTTAACAGACTGTCCTAATGAATAACCAACCAGCTAGCTCCATGAACTCCCTCTTTATGAGCTTATACTTGCTCAGCTGGTCAAGAAATTCCCTGAACTCTGTGGAAATGGAAGTTCATTGTTATGTTCACAAGAGTCCACCACTAGACCTTGTTATGAGCCAGGTGAATGCTGTATACATCTTTCCATCCGTTATTTTAGGATCCATTTTATTATTATCCTGCCATTTATGTCTAGGTCTTCCAAGTGGTATCTTTCCTTCAAGCTATCCTGTATGCTTTTTCTGTCCCTCCCCTGTGTGTCACATGCCCCGCCTATCCCATCCCATCCCTTATTTGATCATCATAATGTTTAGTAAAAGAAAACAAGTCATAAAATCCATCAGTATAGGTTATTTGTTTCTGGCCAGTGAAGTTTTCAAGCAGAAGGCTAGAGGCGACCTTCTTGTACAGCAACAGCAATATGAAATTAGTGGACAAAACAAAACACGTGTTCTACCCTTGCTATCATCACAAAATGTGGCCAAGAACTGGTGAACAACCTACACACAATTCATTACAGCCTCCAATTACTTCCTCCCTCTTATGCTCACACAGCTTCCTTAGCACTCTGTTCTTACATGCCCTCAACCTATTTTATTCTCTCAATCTGAGAAGTTACATTTTATACACATAAGAAACAACAGCCAAAATTACTGCTCTGTATTGTAATCTTTGTAGTTTTAGACTCTACAGAGGAAGACAGAAGATTCTGAACAGAATGGTATTAAGCACTGCCCAAATGGAATCTCTTCGTAATTTCTTCATAAATGTAACAGTTCTCAGTGTTTGAATTCTGCTAAGTTTTCAAATGTTTTATTAACTAAGTTTTTAGCTGAGGATGGCAGAGTTTCACCAAAACATGTAGGAGTAAGCAAACAACTGTATTGCTATGTATATCAGATGTGTGTAAGTCGGTTTTATAAATGAGCAAAATGTGGGAAGTTTACGTCTTTATCACACTGTTCAAGTGGAACATCTTGCCGAACATGGGAAAGGGATTGTGTACCAACTGTCACAATTAGTAAGCACATATCTCACTTCAGTGCAGATATACATTCATAACACACTCATTAAGTTAAACATTGTGATTAATAAACAGGGGAAAATATGGCCCCAAAACCCACACCAGCACAATTATATTGCTTTCAGAAATAATGGGCATGTACAAGGGTGCGTTGTTTTTAAGAGTTTATTCTGCTCCCCACAAAATAAATTCAGTGGCATAATTAATTCCTATGTCACAATGATGAATAATTTTAGTCTTTTACTTCACTTTACTTTATTCTCATGGTGCAGCAGCCCCTAGTGGGCCAAGGCCTCCTCATTATTGAGGCTTCATGATCACACTTAGACACACCACACTCAGTAGGACTCCTCTGGATGAGTAATCAGCTCGATGAAGAGACTTATACCTGACGACACACAACACTCACAAGAGACAGACATCCATGCCCCCAGCAGGATTTGAACCCACAATCCCAGCAAGTGAGTGGCCTTAGACCCATGCCTTAGAAAGCGTGGCCACCAGGGCTGGCACTTCACTACACTTTATCAGCCTACTTTGTGAATGCTGACCAAACAAACCATTACCATTAGTTGCATTATATCCATTACCATTTGGACTGGAGCTCCAAGAGCTGTTGAGGAAATTGTTCCCATTTCCTGCTGAAATGGATGAATTTAGATTCAAAGCATTCAGTGAGGAGTGTAAACCATTCTGAGCATGGCTCATGTTTAGAATGTTGTTGAGACCATTTGTGCTGCTGGCTCCTTTATGACGATTTGTGTACTCTGGAAACCAAGGACAGCAGTCAGAAATGGGCTGTATATTAGTTTATACAGAAGGGGAACTCTACAGGTTATATATTTGTACATATGGAGAGGGGCATCTGTAGGGGCTGTAACATTGTTATAAATGATCGGTGTATAGGGAGGGTGTTTCTACTGAACTGATGCTATGTGGATGTAGACAGGCATCTTAGATGGAAGTGTTATTATCATTTATAAAGATGTGTCTGCGCATCTGTTGTTTAGGCATGGATAAAAGGGCACAGGTTTCAGTGAAATGTAAGTCACTGTCTATCAAACTATACAACATAATATCCCAAAGGCATTAACTCCACAGCCACTGCCATGATTTTCCCACCTTCTTTCCTACAGTCTGGCTCTTTCGTGGTGTAGAAAGGTAGAATGACCTACAGAACTTATCTTTGTAATGGTGTGAGAGTACTTTTTACCTACATTGTGAAGGAAATTAAATTATTTCAAAGAAAGCTGATTTGGACAGTAAAGATATTGACCCAGGTCTATACAACTTGTGCATTTCCTTACCTTTGCAAAACAAAGACAAACAGATGTTAAGCACAGATAACATCACAGAAGCAAGAACAAGCAGTACCTCTTATCTTCTTAAACCTTTCTATTGCATGTGGGTACAGCACCTTACATTACAACACAGTCTCTTCCTTTACTCATCTCTGTATGTGACCATAATACCATAGGGCCCATACAAATATCAGAATGGTTACTGATGTAATATTACAGAAATGGCTAAAGTAGGATTCAATGCAGAACTGTTTTTTTTTAATGCAGGAACCACAGAAAATGAAGCAACACCATGAATTCCGGCATTGTGATTAGGTTACTAATATGGTCTGTCTTTACAGGTCTATGACACAACTGCCTTGAGGAACATCACAACAGAAGTCTGTATCAGGCAATGGTATTGCAGTCCATGAACAGCGTATTATGAAGGAGTGAATAAAGTACTTGCAACTGACTGAAGGTTTAGGTACGAGCATCAAATGACAAGAAAACGAATTATAGTAAAATGCATGCATATGTACATTCATAGAGCAGTAATTTTAAGCATTTTTCATGCAGTAGAAAAATAACTCCTTAGGTGGATACCACACCTGTCTATGACCCAGTATCAGTGGCTAAGGTGCTTGATTTTCTTGCAATTTACTAGAAGCTGTCGAGCAAGCATGAGTTTGACAATATTCTGCTTCTTGGTAGTCATACTTTACTGAAGGGTCTAAATTAATGTAAACCTGTACATTTGTATTTCTTGACTAATTTTGTTGAAATCTGGTACAGAAGATCTTTACGTAATGCTGTTGAGTAGTTATGAGTTGTGTTAAAAATTGGTGAAGTGAAAGCCATGCTTTACTTGGGGGCATAAATTAATATCTGTCCATCCTTTCAACATTTCATGTGCAGGTTTGGTTAAACTCAGTACAGTACATCTGAACAAGATGCTGTAGCTCATTTGTGAGATTTGTGAAAATCGGCTTTGGGACTGCCATTCTTTTCCAATGAGCATAAAGGAAGTCATATTTATGACTGTGCCATGAAAATATACATGTATTTTGAAAGCAAAGAATGTAGTTTGAATGTCTGTGTGCTACATCATGGAATAGCCCAAACCATTTGCTGTCTCCTTATGCATTTGGAACTTAAGGTTGCTTGAAGCATACAATTCCACGCTCTACATTTGGGCACAATTTCCTAAAACACATTCCCTGTTCCTGTATGCATGTTACAATACCAAATGACAGAATAAACATCGTACCTATACATATGTAACTATACTTCATTTTAGCACAATGACTGCTTCAAACAATTTCCATTCTAAATTCCACTCTTATTATGAGTCATCAGAAGCAAAATGCTATTTTCATTCCACATTCCATGCATGCTATTTAAATAATATGAATTTACAGGTGTGTAATATTATTACCATGCATATAGCTACAGTTTACAGAGGCTTGCTCCAAACAAATATTTACCCTTCCACGTACTAAATGCTCTGTTGGCATCTTCTTTTGCTCTATTTAACAGTTCCACAGCACGTTTTGGCTTGAAATAGTTCCCAGCAATATTCTCCTCTTCACTTCTCTGCAGCTTCTGTCAACCAGATTGTGTTCAGAACATACAGTTTCCTGAATCTCTAATTGTATTACTAGGTAAAGGTAAAGGTAAAGTTCACCCTAGAACAGGCCACAAAGTCCCAGAAGGGGAGTAGAGGTATAGCTCTACTTTTTCTTTAATCTTGGCGCTAGATAGGGGTGGGTTATCAATGCCACGCCCTGGCCGCTTTACCCCTGGGAAAGTGACCTGGTACCCATTGTGTAGTAGGCTGGGTTGGACCCAGGGCTGGTCTGGACAGGTGTGGAAAATCTTGCCCCCACCGGGATTCGATCCCCGGACCGTCCAGCCTGTAACGAGTCACTATACCAACAGCAATATCCTGGCCCACATTGTATTACTAGGACCAGTGAAAAGTAATAAAGGCATATGGAGGAGTGGAGATGCAGCACCATGCTTTCCTAACTTTGGTTCTTAGGTGGATGTGAGTGGTCAGCCTTATTATGCCTCACCTATTGTGCCCTGTGTACCAATTGAATGGAAAGCTGGGTGGAACACAAATCTAGCCAGTATATTCTTGAAAAGAGAAAAATTTTGTAACTAAAGAAGAAAATTCCAGTTTGACACAATTTTTATGCCCATGTTAACAAATAGAGTCCAACTTGGATATAATGTCATCCAAGGAACCAAATACTTTGTGTCATTATAAATGGGTGTCCCTCTAAGCAAGGTGTATGGTAAAACTTAAGGATAAATATTTCGAGAAAATACAGGCATGTAAGCATGTTACTTAAATTCTTATGCTGTCTTTTCATAATTCTGTGGATGTGTCAAAAAAGTAGAGGGAAACTTTATGCACAAAGTGAATTACTGATACTGTTTTTATTTTCCAGGCCTGGAATTTATGTAGCTACCTGAGAGAGTAGACAGCTTGTCTTCTCAAGGACGAGGAGAGGGTTGAATTCTCAAAACAGCCTTCTCTTTGGAAAATTATACTTGAACCACTGACTGGCAGTGTTGTTACTTCCAAGGCAGATGGTCTTATGTATATTGTACTAAGCAAGGCAGAAAAACACATGCCTTGTGGGGAATTAGTTTTTATCACAGAATGTATAAGCTAGGTGTTGCACAAACTGAGGACACTATAAGTGGGTTAAGCTGTATTTGTAATGCAGGAATGAACAGTTGTGTCAAACTGAAATTTTCTTCTTCAATTAATACTTCCCACAACATGATGTTCTTCACCCAAAAGTAAATAAATTTTCTGCCCCTGACAGGAATGGAATTGTGATTCTCCAGTTGTCCAGTCCATAGCCTGCTTGCTATCCTGACAACTCTACCCAAGTTGGCTAAATTATCCTGGCTTAACAAATAACTCCTACTTGTGCTTATTTCTCACAGTTAACCTTCTAGAATTTATTGCAGTGCTTCCTGTCAGTTCTGTCATAGACGCATTTCATTTCAACCACCTTCACTGCAGATGGAAAGTTGCAAGAAATAAAGGTCATAGTACACACCATGGTAATGTATTCAGTTAATAACTCTCACACATGGCCAATGTCTTTTCATATATATATATATATATATATATAATCTTGGTTCATAACCAGCAGGGCCAAAATATTTTCCTCTTTTCCAAAGCATGCAGACTAGCTCTGGGACCCACTCAGGTGCTCTTGTGCTGAGAGTGAAGCTGCAAGGGTGTGAAGCCACCCACTCACACCCATCTTGTGGCAAGTTTAAGAATATGCCTTCATGACATGTACAGGGACGATTTCTAATCTATCTACCAAATTACACAGTGTCACATATGACATGCTGTTAATCTTAAAACCTTTACCTTTGTCTACCTGTACTAGAAATACACTGGGGATTTGTTTCCCTTAGTAACATGCAAACTCTGCTGCTCACATCACATTTTGAATGCTCATAGCTTGTAGAAGTGCTGTGCTGTGTGAAATATGATGATAATTATGCGACCATTACACAAGGTTTTTAAGACTCCAAAGAAAATATTTTGTGATGTGATTATGGTCTTCCTCTTCAAAATAAGTGTTGTATCCGCCCTTATGATGCAATTGCTGTATCAATTCAAAGAGGGGATGGAAGTTCTCAATATATACACACGCACGCGCACACGCGCGCGCCCACACACACGCGCGCAAGCACGCGCCCGCACACACACGCATGCATGTACGCGCGCACACACACACACACACACTGAAAATTCTAGTTTATGCTCATAACTATGTTAAGGTCTCCATAACATAAAACAATAAAACACACTGTGCTGTATACTGCAGTGAAAGTATATTATTTAATGACACCGTCAATTTATAATATTATATAGCATCAATGATAGACGAATTAATCGAAGTGGAACACCGGTGAAATGATCCTGACATGGGGAGACTGAAGAATTTGGAGAAAAACCTATCCCAGTGCCACTCTGTCCACCAAAAATCCCATATGGACTGTCCTAGGATTGAACCCGGACCTCCGTGTTTCCAGGGTGGTGATTTTCTGCCTCAGCCATAGTAAAGGAGTGTGACTGTCCCTGCCATAGGCAGTCTGTCCATACATCTGCAGCATTGTATTGACTCACAGTAGAAACTTTTAAATCCACTTTTCAGTTCTGCCATGTTTCATATAGTCTCAGTAAATAAATTCTAGTCTTCAAAATGATCACCTCATTGAAACAAATATTTTTAGGCCTTGCTAAAACTTTCATTCTAGTATTTAAAAATGACAAAGTTTCTACTTTAGTGGCATAGGAAATATCTGTGTTCATGCGGTAGGAAGTTTATGTCAAAGTCATCAGATGATTAACCACATAAAAATTCACTTCACAGTACAAAAGAATGAGAATGAAGCCAAAGACTGAAGAATGCAATGAACCATGAATTCTCAGCTCAAAATTCAAGCCAAGGAATACTCAGACGTACCTTAAATATCACTTTGTTTTCATCATCTGTGTCAGATGAACTGAGTCTCTTATCTGAAGGTGGACTGCTACTAGATTTACCAGAATTTTGGCTGGATCCACTACTTCTGTTTGAGGTCCCAATATGTGCAGAGCTTGGCCGTACAGTTAGCAGGCTTGGTTGCACCCCTGTAATTGCCATGCACATAAATACATTTTGAATTACAGAAGAGTGTACTGTTAATTTCAGATTTCATTATTAACAGCCTATTGAATACAGTATGTTGGAGGAAGGGGTGTTCTACACAAGTACATATGCAATTTCTTCATCATTAATATAAATATGATTATGAATGTTTTATTCAAGTAACAGAAGTAGTGTGCTGAGCTACTCATTCACACTATTAGTAAATGTGTGTGTTATTCATCCCTAACAAATTTCCATCTCCACAATTTTAAATTCAGTTTAGGAAGACTCCAAAAATAGAAAGTATGGGATTGAACACCAACACAATACACATAATAAAATTAATTTGGAAAGAGCCCATTTATTCCACTTCCCTACATGTTGTGGCTGTTCAAGCCCATCTTCAAGAAGAAAGCAGCATTAGTAGAAATTATCAAATTGTTGAAAAAAGCATTATCCCAAATTTGGCTACATGGTAAACATTAATTTTAACCAAGTGACGTGTTTTAATGTGCAAATAAGACTTTAGTATCACACATTGGTGCAATTACTTGGTTATATTTTAATAAAATTCAATTATTGCACGGTAAAAACATAAAAAAAAATTTAAAAAAAGCATTTTCTGCATCATTGCAGATTCCCCCACTTGGAATATCCCATCAGTTAAAAATAATCACAGTCAATAAACATGCCAAAATAACATATATAACCACAGCACCAACACAGATAAGATCACTTCCTGTATTACACACATAAAAAATTCAGTCTTCAAGAATCAGTCTGTGGCACTGGTAGTTGGTATGCATGTGAATACCCACATATGAACGGGCTGTAATTGCTTGTGAATTTTACAGTATCTGTGATGTAAAAGAAGACTAATATTAACTGTTCTCACTGAATATGGCACTACAAGGCTGAAACATGTAGAAGAGTGTAATAAATTGGTTTGGTCAAAATTTATTTTATTTATGTGTAATATATTCATATTTTAATCAGTTATAATTTTAAAATAACTGTAGGATGATGTTGCAACAATACAAGATAAAACAAGAGTTTTGTCATACTTTGCTGGGGAAGATACAGCAGAATTGCATGTAATTTTTTAGGACAATGAAGAGTGATTTTGAGACTAACATACCAGCTGGTGGTAGTTTGGTCCTTGTTATGACCAATTCTGGAAGCCTCCAGCACTGGGATTCATCATTCCAAACTGCTTCACTCTTTATTTTTTCCAGATTACTGTAAGAATAAAAAGAGGTATGTTTCTTACACAAAAGCATGTGTCAGAAAGTTAATTAGTTCACACTTCTCCTATTAAGTTCAGCTGAGACGGAAATGCTAAAAACACTTAACATTTATAAGATAGGCCTATACAAACTATATTTTGAAAGTAAGTTTCTTTACTGTAAGGCACATAAAATTATATAGACATGCACATCATCTACCATCAGCAGCATCAAATCTACAGTTTTATGACCATATTATTCTCAGAACCTCCCTGTCAAAGCAACTGTTATTCTAAACAACTTGTAATCCACTACATAGAAATGAGAATGTTACAATGCATGTCATTTCCATTTACGAAAAATAGTTACTAGTGTTTTCCATGTCCAGGGCATGAAGGCATATGGGGGAATAAGTGTAGAGCTTTACTCAAGGTGAGTTGTTAGCTTCACGCCCCGGCCGCTTTACCCCCGAGAAAGAACCCTGGTATCAACTGAATAGGAAGCTGGGTGGTCCCCAGAGCCAGCCTTGGCTTTTTGGAGAGGAGAAAAACAATAGTTACTAAAGAAAACACATTTATCAGAAAGTTGTAAATATTTTTCTCTCACTAATGTTAAAACTGCTTGAAAGTATCATAGATACCAGACATGAGGCACTGACTCTATCCCAGATTTAAAATGTCTAATCACTACAAGTACTTCTTATTGCTATTTCATGAGAACATTAAGTTTCTTAATCTTACTGGTTTGTCAGTACTGTTTAAAACAATTGCCCTACCTGTTGACCATTTTTAAAATAGAAAAATTTCTTTGTACTATACTGTGGCCTGGTTTGAGTGAAACCGTAGGTCCAGTAGAGGAGGTGGGGTTTTGGGAGATGTTTTGTCATATATTTACTTTTCCTGTTTCTGACTTTAATCTAGTAAAATTGGTACATCTAAGAATAAACTGTGTTATAAATAACCAACAGTAACTGAGGGCCAGTAAGAAATATTTCATGTAAATGAGAGAGAAAATTTTGTTACTGGGGTAGATCACACAATATGAAGCTGGACACCCAACATAACAAAAATACAAATTTGAATTTTCATGAAGAGTTATTTTTTTAAGAGGCCTAACTGAGTGACAACTCCATACACAGTAATGGACAGAGATCCAGTTACTGCAACACTGTGTTGAAGAACCTAAGACTGTGGACAGTGTCCAAAATAATAGTCACGTTTGTTCTGATTCAGTAGTGTCAGAAACATGTACATCTGTCCGGTATGGGTTCAAAGCACTACATCTGGCTTGAATTGCACTAAGAACTTCCAGTATTAAATTTAATCAAATTAACACGCAACAAAGATACTCATGGTGCAAGCATGGAACAGCTCTGAAGTGGTAGTCCAGAATGTTCAAGATAAATTACAACGAATTATCACCATTAAATTTAGTAAGGGCAACCAAAATAAAGTCTTGCAAAAACCTTTTCCACACATGCAGACGCATAGTGGCAATAAGTATATTTTAAAATTTAAGACTTGGAAAATATTTTTAAACAACTGGAACAAAGAACTTTTCATACATCTCTACTCTTTACATTCTACAAACACACACATTCTAGCCAATAGTTACACCCACACACATTCACCATAACATTGCTTTACTATAAAAAATTATCAAAAAACTTACCTATAGTTACATTCTCTCTTTAATGTTGGCAACATTTTCTCAACAATTTGATGATACAGCTTCTGCAAGCAAACTTGTTTTCTTATTGTCTCAAGGTAGTCTGTTCTTTCATTTTCAAATTCACTCTGAAGATCCGAGATTTCTCTTTCTAGTGCCCGAACCTTTCAAGAAGGAACAAAAATAAAAGGAAGTGTAGATGAACTAATTCAAAATCTCAGTCATTTTAAATGTTAAAAGAGACAATGCGCTCTCATATGATCCAAACTATACATTTACCGATTTCATTTTCTGTGTTAGGTGTATGTTCGAGTAGGTGCATGTTTGGAATAATTTTGATAAAAATAATGACATTCCATTCAGATTATTGTCACCAGACACTGAGACCTTATTAGTGAACATTTTTAAAAATAAATATTGGTGAAAATGTACATGAATAAAATTTTATTTTGATGTACTGGTACAAGTACCATGGAAATGGTATAATTTTTAATATTCTGGTCTCTGTAAGGGAACTGTACTTATGAACAGAACATAAGAGAAAATTAAGTGTTTCAGTTACTGTGGCTTGTAATGCTCAATTGAACTGAAGGTACCTATAACTAGTTTCACAAACCATTATGTACCTTACTGGCTGTATAATATCATCAACAATACATGAATATGAACACCTATTAACGTATTCTAAATTACTGTGATTTATAAATACAATTGGACAAAATAGATCTTAAGAATTAATGATGCAGATATTCCAGATTTACTGTACAAATACACCCTGACAAGCAGAAGAAATATAGTTAAGCACAGTAAAAGACTGACGGACCAACACCCATAAAGATGTGTGAAGCCTTGATGCCTTCTACCCTGTTGCTACTGATGATAATGATTATTTCCTTCTCCATATTTTTCTTAATAAACACTTTTTGTCTCAATCATACTGCAAGGAACATGTTTTGTTGTTGTTGTTGTTGTTGTTTTTGTTGTTGTCATCATTGTTGTTGTGTTTACAAGTGGAAACACAATGTTACAAAAATTATCCCATCTGAAGTATAATACTTAAAGCCAATGTATGATGCTATCACTTGCTCACCACAATCTCCTAAAAAGGAAAAGTGCTTCCCATCCACACCATGAAGGCATTAGGGGGAGCAGAGGTATAGCTCCACTCATTCTTAACCTCAGTTCTATATCGAGATGAGTAGTCAACTTCACATCCAGGCTGCTTTACTCTAATAAAATAACCCATTACCCTTTGAATAGGAAGTTGAGAGGTCCCCAGAGCCAGTCTGTACATTTTGGGGAAGAAAGAAATCTCTTGCACCTGCTACAATTCAAACACTGGGCCATCCAGACTGTAGACTGCAGACTATACCGAATACACTACCGCGGCTCTTCATAGTCCTCTAATGCCACCAGGAACAGTGAAAGTACCCCCTTGAACTATGGTGTTGCATGCTGTCATTACTATTTCCTGAAAGTACGGTTTACTTCGTAAGATACGAAATCCCCAAGGTTGTGGCTGTGCAAATCACTGAAGCTGTCTAGTCTCATATGAAAGTAATGATATTTCAGAAATACCTGCTACCTCCATTGCCAAGGCACCTAATGATGGGGGCAAAAGTTTTTTCTGCGATATCAGTTAACATTCAGGACACAACGTAATGAAAGAAGGCAAAGAGGAAGAAAATGAAGCCAGGGTTATATAATCAGTATCGCATTCGTTAATAACTTACACATTTCAAAATTATTAGTCTGCAACTGTACCATCTATTGGACTTCAGGGCATCACTAGTCAGAATCAGCAGTTTTGGTTCACTCAATCATTCCGGATGCACATACTTTAATATGTGACACCTCAATAGGTTGAATTCCTTTTCTCTGAGTTTAAAAACAGACTGAATTCAATTGTAGACTAAATAGATTTTCCATAAACAGTCTGATTGATTAAAAAAAGGCGCTCCTTTTGAAGTTCATTTACTTAGGTGAAAGCCGAAATATTTGGAGTAGTATCAGTCTATTACTGCAAAGTCAACATTTTTTGCACTGTCAAAGGTAAACAACAGGCTGGAAAAAGATTTCTCCAAACATTAAAATGAAACAAACACAGAAACTGAAATGCTTAAACAGAGTATACTTTACCCATTAAAATACTTTATTTTACCTTCATCTTGGTTTTTCTGAGGGCATCAGTCTTAAGGCTCAGTTCTTGCTGGATATCATCATAAACCTGTAGAAACACACCATCGTCATCTTCTACCTTTGACAGAACCTTAGCTAGGGCCTGGAGACGACGTTCAACTGCCTTCTGCTTCCTCAGCCGTTTTTCCTTCAATTCACGGTCATTGGCACGCTCTCCCCCTACCATGCTCTTCTGCAACTTCTGTAACCTATTTCAACAATTTTAACCACTGTTACATTTCGTTATTATTCACGATTTGGTCTTTTTCCATCGTCCTATATTTGAGATAAAAGAAGAAGAAAAAGAAGATGAGGATGAGGAAGAGATGAGGAGGAGGAGAAGGAGAAGAATAAGAAGAAGTATTTAATGCTAAGGAAATTTGAGGAATTTCATTCACCTTCTAGCATTCCAATAAAATTCCACAATTGATAGGGAATTCCCTGGATTTAGACTGTGCGATTTTGGAGGTGATCTTGATTCAACTTACTTTCTTTGCAAAAGACATACACTGGGGATCTATAAATCTACAAATTTATAAATGAACCACTTAACAGTCATGGCTGGTGATAATTTAAAAAAATTGCCACTGCATCTCCTCTTGGAAAATTGAGAAAACTGCAATTAGAACACTACGTTTTGGGAAAAAGATGGGTCACAATCTTCAGGCAAAACAGTACAGGAAAGACCCAGGGGTTCAGAATAGATTTGCCTAACGGACAAAAATGAGTAGGTCTGATATGCAGTCTAAAGAGTATCCTGAAGACAAAAGACAACATGGCATCTATCCAAAAACACTTTAATCTTCAAGTTTAAATTTGTTATACACGAAAGTATTATATTTGATGAACATGCACCATTGTGAAATTGATATCACTGTTGCGTACTCATATGATGTGCTGATGCAGATTATACGTTGTTTGTAAGTGTATAAATTATAATTTCCAACTTGGTCTTGCTCTGTCTCACAGTGTTACCAAAGTGATCAAAGATATCCCAGAACTTAAACTTATTTTAGACTTTATTCGTTGCAAATTCCATACATGAATAAATGATGTTGATGATTTGGCAGTTTCTACCAAATTAACTTTCTGGAAATTGTGTAGTTTGTCAAACTTATACATAAATGTGACACTTCTGAGAATGCTGCTGCTTTCCTGTGGGTATGCATTAGAATGTTCTGTGTTTGTTTCTGGACTTCTTACATTACTTTTCTTTTGCCACGCTCAGAAACCTCTAAATGATGTTTTACAAAATTTTTACATGCTTCTCAGTTTCTAAATTTTTTTTAAGCAGCAAGCAAGCAAGCAGGAGAGATTTAGTGAGTGAGTAAATGAGTGTGTGAGTGAATGAGTGAGCGAGCAAGATTTAATGGCAGTGAGTGTGAGTGAGAATAATGGAGTGACTGACTGACTGACTGACTGACTGAATAGTTGGCTGGCTGATTTTCTGACAGAAAGGTGGTTCAGTTGGATAAGTGGTTAATTGTACCAATAAGCACATCACTTTGATAAATAAATAAATAAATATATATATATATATATATATAAAAATAGAAAAATATACATATAAAAATAAAAAATAAAAAAATAAAAAGAATAGCGCCATAATTTATATTTACTGATGGCTGGAACGTACCTCAGCAGCACTTCTTGTTGTGATGGACTGATGGCTGGATTCTCACTGAAATTGGAGTAAAATGTGACTTCTTCAGACCTTGCTAGAAATTTCTTTCTGTTACTAAACTTAGAGAAAGCAACTTTAACATTCTGATAAACATGACTTGAACTATAAAATCATAAGAGATATAAGTACTGTACAACAAGAGATTATGTGTAGGAAAAAATTATTTTCCAGCACAAGTCAAATGTGTAAATATCATCAGTTTTTGTGTGACTATGTCATATTAAAATGGTAAATTATATAAACTAATAATACAGCTTACACTTCTGCATAAATATAACTATTTTCATATACTGTAACAGGATAACCACTCATTTCATTTCATAATACTGAATGCTCAAGTTTTAGAGGCATGAGGGCTACTAAACTCTGGTAAAAAAAAAATCAAAATCTTCAATGACATTGCACCTAATCTGACCATTAGATATGATCCCCAGCCAGTTCAGCCCAGTTTATATCCTTGTAGCTTATTTCACCTGTATGCAAGTTAGACTTCATTGCAATAAGGCAAAGGATAAGCTTTAACCCCAGGGAAAACACCCCCATTACCCACTGGATAAGAGAGTGAGTAGGCACCAGAGTCAGTCTGGGTGCAGTAGAGAGTAGTAATTCTTTGCCTCTGTTGGTAATCAAACCCTGATTACTTGATCACCAAACCTGTGTACTAGTTACTATGCTGACTGTACTGAAAATTTAAATCTAACACATACCAGAATTAAAATCCTATTAAACTCTGTCAGATCTCAAAATATAATAAAATTATTGTATCCATCACAGTTTAAATAAAATAGAAAATTATGGGAAAATTTTACAAGCATTCTGTACATATCAGATGAATAAAATTATAGTCCTTCAAGCAAATAAGGTAACAAACTTCTTCCGGTCATAAAATTAGAATGAGACACATAATCTTAAACTTTTATTTTGCTTTCAGTCTACTCAGTGGCTAATTGCTCCACAAAATTCTGTCAAGATTTTTGCATACTGAATCTAATCAGACCAAGATAACTTTTACAATTTACACAGAAACAAGTCTAAAGTAAGTATTATTTATTATATTACTGTAACCAAGTCACTCACATACAAGACAATTATACAATCTTATGGACCTTTTCTGGACAACAGCAAAACCTGTTAAGTATACAGCAGTTCCATACTCATGTACTGCCAGTGAAATGTAACATATGAATATCCATTAAATTCATCTGTTACAATCTGAGGTATATCTGCAAAGGTAGTTTCTATACTTACCCCTTCAGGGCTTCATTTACAATAAGTTCTGATGGAGTTTTGGCTCCAACATTAGGAGATTTGTCACTCTTGTTGGTGGTTGCCTGGAATTAATAACATGAGTATTAGAACTGAATTAACAGTAAATTCATAACTGTGAAATTTCAATTGCAAATCAGGAAAAGCAATACTAAATGTAATCCAGCAGGTCAGAATGTTGCATAAATTTGTAATTGCTTAACTTTTCCTCAGAATACCATCTTCTCTTTCTTTGAATTTAATATCACCAGAACAGTAAGGTAGAAAGGCAAAAAAACATGATTAATCTGTCTCAAGGTATCATCTGTTACAGGTTTCAAATGGACTTGACATTGCTGAATGTATTCATTCTTGTTATATATTAACTGCTTAAATACTTATTGTACCTGTTTGTTAATTCTTTCCAGTTGTCCTTCATACTGTTGTTTCAGCTTCTCCATATCTAACTGAAGCTTTGTCTTGTGGTCTTGTTCAGCCCGGTATTGCTCTCGCATTTTCTTCATTTCGTTCTCATACTCCTGTCGAACTTTCTCACGCTCCTCTGCCAAAGCCTTCTCATCAGTCACTAGTACTGCAGTGGAAACACAATGTTTACATCAATTCAGACAGCTGCAGTTTGCAACCCCAACTTACAACTTCCAGTTGAATCTTGCCTCAAAAAAGTTATATGTATCAAGGTCTGTACACTTTCCACACCACCTCAAAAATTGGCTAGAAAAACATAAAAATTTTAGGAAGATTTGTCTACTTGAAGTCGCATGGAAATTGGAAGTATTGTATGTGTTTCATAGCAGGCTGCTTAATGTATGACAAAATATAGTACCACACTGCTCATAAAAGGCACTGAGTTCATATAGTGTACATATTTCATGCTAAACAGAAAAGTGTAACCATAGTCAGTTATGTCACCAATAATTCTCACCTTCATTGTGAAAGAATAATGAAGAACATCTGTGATGTCTATCCCATGAAATGTGACAAATAAAGAACAAAATAAGTTAAAGCTGAATTACCTAAATAGAACAAAAACTTTAAAACAACGTATTGTTGTATGGAGAATGTACCACACATTTTAACATGTTACAGTTAATTTTAACCCTAATTTTAATAGTTACAACTTGAATATATTACACTTACAATAATTAATGACAGGAAGTAGATATTACATCTGAAGATGGTACAACTGTACCAAGACATGTAGTGAGTATGAATAAGTAACTGATTTTTACAGCATACTGTTTACTGCAAATGAATCTTTTAGTAATAAATTTACACATACACAAGATAACCCTATAATATAATGTTCCCGTTATTCCATTGGCAACCATAAATTTTGCTAATCTTCTGAGGATTGTACAATAGAAACCAGCATTACACAGAACTTAAAAGTTGACCATTCACAACTACCAGCATATGTGGGGAAATAGATAATATTTCGATGTGTGTGACATTATAAAAGAAGCTCTGTCATGTCTGGTATAAATATTCATACCTGTATTTCCCATAACATTGTTTGTCTCAAGCATCTGTCGCAGTTTCTTGATCTCCTCCTGGTATTCTCTAAGCATTGTATCTTTTGGATCCTCATTAATTCTTGGCTTGTTCTGAATATTCTTTGCACGATTGGCGTAGCGTAATGTACTTAAAGTTTCATCATAATTGTTGTCAGCAGGGGACAGGCATGCAATCATGAGGGTTTTTGTGTTGCCTCCCAGCGAGTCCTTTCAGAGCAAAATATTTGTGAATGTTTAGTTTTTAGCAGGAACACTGCATATATCTCATTCTTTTGGAATTTACTTTTCTGGCTTATCAATCGAATCTGGAGATGGAAGTTGTGATGAAAATGATGTGTGTGTGTTTGTGTGTTGTGCAATAAGTGACAAATGACTTAAGTTCATGACTTCCCCCCATCAGTTCACAACAGTAGTATTCTGGAATCTGTGGCTTCAGCTATATAGAGTAGTGTGACAGTGTCAAGAAGGCTGGGTAACTGCAAAATCAACAGTAAAATCTAGTCAAAGGAATACTAGTAGAAGTTACACTCCAACTTATTTGCATTATTTTTTACTTTAAATCTCTGAATATTTTTTATTTACTTATTTCAGATAAAACGGCTACTTAGACAGCTATTGAACAGCACACATATGAATATGGTGTATACAGTCATAATTTTTTCTTCGCATAAACACTCCTTAGTACAGACACCACACTCCATGAATGAACAGATTATTGTCCCCTCTATTTTCTAAACACACACATATTTTTAAAAACTTATCTAAAGCTTACATGTGTGTGTGTCTTGTATAATTTCTTTAATAAGTTTTTAATTATTTCAAAATTTATTTTTAGCTTGCAGTAAAACATTGTGTCAGTACAGAGACAACCAAACTTTTCTTAATTCCATAACTATATTAAGACCTACATGTCATATTTTTCTTCTGTGTCAATGCTGTCTTTCACTATCTACAGGCTGAGAGTAATAAATCAAAGTGAGATTGAAGTTCAAATCCTGTACTTTTAACTGCATATATTTGGAAAAATGTTTTAACATTGCATGGAGTCCCACATCTACCCTCAGAGCGTGCTTAAAAAATAAGTCAACCAAGAATTATAACAACCTTTGCCCAACCAGTATACTCATAGCATTCTCACCGAAAATTAATCCTGGTTTTCCTGATGTATTGAAAACACTGAAACATATTTTCTTACCTGTAAAAGCCTTGTCAATTTGGAGTCCCTGTAAGGAATGTGTTTGGACTTTCCATCCACCAGAGCTGATATTACATTTCCTAATGCAGACAACGATAGGTTTATCTTTGTTGCTTCCTTTAGCCTCTCACCAGTTGCACCTGAATAAAGAAAAAATATCTCTCTTTTTGCTTCTTTGTGGAAAAAATATTACTATGTCATTTGCAGCTCCAGCTATATAGCAATGACTGGTAGAATGAACTGAAAAGAATTCTGAAGCATGAAGTTCCAGGTCAACTGTTAATGTCTCAGCATTTTCTTCTAGGTACTGAGAAAAAACTAAAAATAAAAAAATAATAAAAAAAAAACTTCAGTCAGCATACCCACTTTTCCAGCAGAGATTCAAATCCAGCAATTGCTAAATACAAATTTATAATGTCACTGCCATACCAACCTGTTAGTTTTCTGTCAATTTTATAACGGTTGTGGTAGTTATGACATATGTGTTATATAAGAAAAGCTAATACTGTGAGAGAACAACATTAATCTATTAGTCCATTCAATATGAATGTAAATTAAATGAATTTGAACAACATACCCTTCATGTGGGCGCCTGTCATTTTCATAATGATGAATATCAAGATCAACAACATTACATGTGTCATGTCTCACAAGATTCTATTGTTGCTACACTTATCCTCCATTGTTCAAGATACTTCAGGCTTTTAAAAGTTGTTCAAAGTATCAAGTACAAATACTTTTTTGGATAGTTATGGATAATGTGAATGAATTTCTACAGGTACTGATTACAGTTTTTACATATGTTCACCTGTTTAGATAGTTTCTATGAATAATTTATACAACTGTTAAACCTGTCTCAACTTCCATAACTGAGAATAAAGAAAGAAACAGTTGTGGAACCAGGTTTTTAAACAAGAAACTTCCTTATTACCTGTCTTTGCTTGTCGTTCACTACCAGCAAGATCTACGAGGTTCAGCTTTCCCCGACGAATGTGGTCTCCATCAGAAGAACAACTATCACCCTCAAGTGCACAGAGGGGCATCATCTCCAAGCTGATGCTAAATATTGAGTGTGAACGAGACGAATCAGCATTCATGAGTGTTGCCCCTGTAGATCTGTTTTTCCAGCCTCGGTCCATGAGCTGCTCACAGTCTGCCACACTCTGTACTGGATGCATTGACAAATCTGGAAAACGAGATATACAACAATAAAACTTCTATGAACAATATGAATTGAAAGGTAACGTTTTACCCTGTGCACACCATGCAGGCACATGGGGGGGGGGAGTGGAAATGTAGTTCCATTCTTATTAACCTTGGCACTACATGGGGGTGGGTGGCCAGCTTCACATCTCTGCCAGTTTACCACCAGTGAAAGAGTACTCAATGAGTAGGAGACTGGTTGAGCCTTACAGCTAATCTGGGGAAGTCATGTGGATAAGATAATTATATTTGCCCTGCCAAAACCTGAACAAAAATTCCTTGGACATCCAGCCATAGCCTATTCCATATAGCGATTATGTCACCCCAAATTACAACCTAATTAATTGCACTCGCTACATAATACACAATATGAAATATTTAAGTTACATCTTTTTGTCTGTTCACTAATCAGCCTCAACTAAACTTCAGCTTCACTTTTTTTATTTCTCTGAGTGTTGTGATAAAATAAAAATTAAAATAACTTTTGGAGCAATGATTCTTGGAATTTCCATTCTTTGTCCTAATATAAATCTGTGCAGGTTTTGAAGTTCCAGTGGTGGTGACTTTAAAAATTACTGTCTTCTGGTGTGTGATACCATATATATTCTGGTACAAAGAAAACTGACCTTTCAGAGGAACAAGCTACCTTCATTCTCATAACACAGGCATGGGGAACATGGAGGGAAGATGAAGGCAATGTGTTTCTCTGAAATATTGGTAAATTTTGGGCAGACTACACAGTATCACATCACAATATATGGTAATCTTGATATCAATGGGTGTGCTTAATATGCATACAAACTTCATATAACAAGAACTATTATAAATTTTGGTGGCAATAATGACAAAATAAGCAAATATAAATTTACAGGCCATTACTTGAACCATCAATCCCACTTCTAAATGAGATAGGACTATTTTTATCATTCTATTCATCTCCATGACATCTCAGGCACTACAACATAACAGCAATCAATACCAGGATCAATAACCTACATATTAATGTTGGTACCTCAAGTGGGCACAGAAAACCAGATGTACCCTTACTTACTTACTTACCTACTTACTCCATGATGCAGAGTCCTTCTTGAGAAGCTAACTGGTTTGCAGCTAGTCAAGAAATTCCCCTCATTTCACGGAACCCGAAGGTTCATTACCGCACTCACAAGCGTCCGCCACCTAT
>Ga0136643_10001296_pt1 | contig 30160 bp, 18 predicted proteins | sample TergutLab28metaG_FD_96883 | JGI IMG/M metagenome (GOLD analysis project Ga0136643, IMG submission 96883) | Labiotermes labralis P1 segment gut microbial communities from Petit-Saut dam, French Guiana - Lab288 P1 (version 3) (version 3) | ecosystem: Host-associated > Arthropoda: Insects >... | reverse complement strand
CACTTAGCTCCTCGTTATGCAGTCTCCTCCATTCCCCCATTACCTCGTCCCTCCTAGGTCCAAATATTCTCCTCAACACCATATTCTCAAACACCCTCAGCTTCCTTTCCTCCCTCAATGTCAACGACCAAGCTTCACACCCATACAAAACAACAGGCAACATTATAGTTCTATATATTAAAATTGTTCTAGTTATAATAAAATGGCTAAAATTATTTTGTCATTACATTTCTTAGGAAGTCCTGTATGGTGGCCTTCTGTACAGTCTGTAATAAATATGGACTATATTAATGGATGTAGAAATGTTATGTAGGAGGAGTATTATAAGAAGCACTATAATAAACTGTCAGTTATTTGTGCATTTGTTGGCTCATTGTGCAAAATAATAAACGATGCATGGTGCAAGTGTTAAAATAAAAAAATCATTGGTAGATATTTATATTGTGGTGCCATTGTGTTGTAAAATTTGTCTTGTACACTATCAGAAAGTGCTGATGAATCCACACAGACATCTTTATACACTGGTGACAGAAAACTGTCCAGATGCAAAATTTTTGGATGGGCCACTAATAAAAAGAAAAGTTTGACAGGGCGCGCAATAATGTCTTCAATTCATGTGATGCTACAGACATTGGAAACATAAATTAGTCAAATTTTTTCCATTTTTCTGTTATAATGACTTAAAATGAGATTAACATTGCCATATTGACATCAGTGCACTGGAGAAAATTTTAATGTTCAAGTCTGAAATCATTGTCTCAGGACTTATCAACAAGCTGCCACATGTTGTATATAAAGATTATTGCTAGTAGTGGTACATTGTTAGCAAGCTGTGACTTGGCATCCACCCCCACCTCCAAAAACTAAATTTGAGTTCAGGTGTAACACTTATCATCACTTAGCAGGAGCACAGGAGCACTATGAGGCCATGATAACATTAGAATAGAATAGAATAGTATTTGGGTTTGAGTCCTTCCAGATCCGGTGCACCTAGGCCTTAAGACTGGCCCTTTGTGCCCCATATTCCAGATGGCCCCCATACTTAGTTTTCTAATATCCTCAGGGTCCAAAAAGAAGGAACCAAGATATGTATATCTGAGTGAAGCCAAGGCCACACACTCACACAAAATGTGGACTCAGTACCACATATCCTGAAATCTTAATGTCCTCTGGGTCCAAAAAAGGAACCCAGAGATGCTACCTGTTTCCCTCAAAGAGTCCTGGCAAGCGAATCCCCTCCAGTTTCCCCAATGGGGCCCCTATGGGAAGAAATACCTGCTTACAGGGCATTTTTACCTCTCACTTAACCTTTTGACGCCTAACGTCAACTATAGTTGACGTACCGCACTGCTAACCTCCAAAGTTGCATTTTATATATGTATTCAACAAATATAGGAACCGAATATTTTAAACATGGTATATACTCTCCGTTTTTTTCTCTTCAAAATGCAGTTTGTTTCATAATTCTAACGTATTTGGTTCCTGTATTATTCATGTTTTATATACAGGATGTGCTAAAATTAAAAAATAAATTCGGCACCAAAAGGTTAATATATCTCTTTTTATCTTTCCCTCAGAGTCCCCGGTAAGGGAGCCCCCTCCGTTTTCCCTAACAGGGTCCCCATGGGCAGGGATACTCCATCACCAGAGCCACTGGTCTACTTTTCATTCATTCATTCATTCATTCATGTCTGCCGGAGTCCCCAAAAAGGATCCCTCCTGCATACATGTGGGGAAAAACATAAGGTCACTGTCCACGGAGCCCCACACAGATGAAAGGTCTACATACAGTGGGGTGCAGCCTGGTTCCCCAAGGGGATTGTTATGACACTGCTGTTTCTACCCCAGTGCCATAGAGCCTTCGGCATGATACCTTCCACCTGGGCTTGAGTAGACCAGAGCCCCATTAGCCAGCATGTGTCATAGCAACCCCCATCAGGTTATACCTTCCACACCTGTTACCACCTCCCACGTGACCCAGGGTAGAGCAAAGTATGAATCTATGATACCCCGAGGTACAGACGAGGGGTTGGATTTATGGGAGTCATGATAACATTAAGGAAACTTCAAGTCACAGTCGAGAAGAGCAGTCACCTCAGTCCCTTGACTTTTAACTTTATTCTGCTCTGAGAAACTTCCTATTCCTACATAGATTCCAGCCGCACGAGTAGCTTAGGTGTAGGAAAAAAATAGGGTCTCACGAAACTATGACCGTACATTTCCTAAAAGATCTGAGCCAATGAACTGAAACAAGTGAGGGGACAAGGTCTGAAATATTATTATAATTAATGTTAGAATGGGTGGGGAAAGGAGTGGGGGGCAGACGGAAGGAAGAGAAAATCAAGAAATTATTTGCCATAAAAAACACAAGACACAATTCAGTTATTCACAAGCAGTAAAATATTGTGGTCATGATCAGATTTATTAGGATCCACAAGTTGAAGTTGGATTAGGTACGGTTTGTGTCAGGTATGGTGGCGTGAAAAACAGGTTTGCATTTGAAAATACTGTGCACTTAAGTTGTCAGGTTTCTTCTTTTTAAATTTGGTTTATTGTGGTATTTTTTTGGGAGTGTTTGTAATTAGTACCTCCATGTGATATCATTTGAACATTGTTTCAGCATTTTCTTTTGTATTGTATGTGGTGAAAGAAAATATTGCCTGCAATTTTGAAATGCTCTTAATATTACATGATCATACTTGCGGATATTTGCCTTGCATGGCTGGCACTTTTACCCCATTAAAGGGGCAAAAAGCTTATCTTGCAAACATACATTTAACATTACATTGTGATGAGTGTTAATTGTATGGTTGGTATGAAAACATGACCTCAGTAAATACAGACTTTTTAAATAGTATATATTTGATTTTCCTTTAATCTGTGTCTGATAAAAATCAGATCAAACCCTAAGTATAGAACTTTTCCTAATTTAGCTTTTACTGTTACTTAGACTTGTGGGCAACATCTCAGTGTACATTGTTCAGTTAACCCTTGGGCGCTGGCATTAAATGTTGAGTGTTATGTGCAGTAGACTGAGCTTTAAGTGATGGCTGCATAAGGAGGTCATTAAATGGCTCTCATTTGATATCTGACATCACACTGCATGATGGGTATACCTGTTGTTAGGTGCCAAAGGGATAATATAGTTTCATTGAAAATTTAATTTTTAAAAGTACCGTCACATATGGAATCCTTGGTTCATTATTCTTTACATGCCTTAGCATTAGATAACTATTCCTTCATCTGGTGATTTCTTCCCCCTGTTCAAGTTTTTTGTCCCTTGTAAGATGTGCATAAACAATCTAACATAACCATTTTTACATTTGGTATGTGGGAAGAAATTAAACTTTTAAAGACTTGTGTTTTGTGTATGCAAATGTATGTGGGAAAACACCCCTAGAAATTCATTTAAACAACAAAGAAGTTACTGCATTTTTTAAGACATGCTGCATAATCTCTGTTTTATTTTCCACAAAATGCCTTTTATTTCAAAGTTTTATTTTTCCTGTTCAAATAACAAATTTTCAATAATTTATGCAGTAAACTTTAAATACCCACCCCAATCAGATAAAGGTTAATGCTCAGAAAACATGTTCTTAATGTGTATTTTTTAAATTAAAATTGGTCACACAGACTCCACTGTCCAGTGGTTATTAAAATTGTCTGTGTGATGTTTATGTGAAAATAATTTTATTTGTTGTTAGCTTGGTGTAAGGTACTTAAATTTGTTATTTGTAACTTCACTTACCAGTTAAGTTCAGCTGACAGTTATGAAGCAGATGGACATCTGGAGACAATGCACCAACAGAAGGTCTCCCTTGAGAAGCAAGTTGCTGATCTGCAGCAGACGGTAAAGACAGTCGGGTTGGAACGAGATCAAGCAAGCCAACAGTATCAGCAGTATGTACAGCAGTTGAATGGCCAGTTGCATAGCTTAGCATCTAAGGTACTGACATAATTGTTTGTGAATATCATCATCATCATCACATCATTGTCACCAATTTGTGTGTGTATATATATATATATGAAAATCGTCATGTGTATTAAAAGAAAACTTTGGAAATTTTCAGTAAAATGCCTTCCATTTACCAGGTTGAATCCTTAAGCTCTGAAAATGAACAGCTGGTAATGAGGGAACAGGGTTTGGTGCGGCATGTATCAGAACTGGAGAAGCAACTGCAGCAGCTGCAACAAAACCAAAAAAGAAGAGACTCTTCTCCTAAACAGTTGAAGGACTTGTCTGTGGTGCAGGAACTTGAAGCCAAACTTGAAGCTGCAGAGAGAAAGAGACTAGCTCTTGAAGATAAGCTGGATGGTCAGGTAGTGTCTTTATATAGCAGGGCTTTTTTACCTCCATAATTCATACATGGAGCATCTTTAGAAGTTGGTAACTGCATGCTACCATATTCACAAGCACCTACCACTAAATACAACCCTGAGCCAGATGAATCCAATCCATAGTGTCACTTCATATTTCATTGTTATCCTCCCATATGTAGCTAGGTCTTCCAAATGTATTTAATACCATGCTTATTTGTGTGCCAGTTATCTAATTTGGACAGTTGCTCAGACAGAAGTGGGAGCTTGTATTTTCATAGTGACATGCCTGTTGAAAATCCGGTAGAAAAATCTGATAGTTACCGGATTGTCTAAACTGTATGTACTGGGTTTGAATCCAGTTTGTAGAGGTTGTCTGAATGGAGTCTAATGGTAGGTAATTAAAATTGTTGTTTTACTATAACATGTCTCAGCAAGTACTGGATGAAATGAAACAACAAAATTTCTGACTCCGAACTAAATGAAGAATATCACAAAGGTAGTCTCATTATACTAGTTAGTGTCTTATGTGTGAAAGCTGTGAATGAACTTGAGTGTGTAGTTGAAAATAGTTACAAATATGTGTTTTATGCATGTTTTAACATTACCATATGTACAAATAACCTTTTCTTCCTGCATTTTGAATTTTCACAACATGAATTTCTGTGTGATATTCTTACAAGGAGGTTACCCACTCTTCTGTTTGAATCTGCAGTCATTATTGCCCACCTGCCTATAAAGGTGCATGTAAACAGTCTTTAAAACTGTTTTTTGACTTGTCAGTGGTGCATTGTCTGTCATGGCCACATTTCTATGATAGTGGGATGATGAAAATTATGTGTTTGCTAATTTAATGTTGTCTTTGGCTCCAGACAAACCTCTTTCTTCTGCTTTGTAGCTGCACTTTTATGTAGAGTAAGTGAAAAGTCCCTGTGCACCTGTGCGAGAAGGGTGGTGTGCTGTGCTAGAAATGGGAATGTCCCATACATAAAACACTTAAAGTAGCATCTGTGGTGTCTGTCATATCATAGCGTCACTTCAAACGCTTATTGTATGTATAAGTACCATACATTTATACACTATAACTTGCGCTCTAACCTACATCCTACTGGTGACAGGCCCACAGGGACTTTCCGACACACACTCTGTACCCTCCATGTGGCATCTAAGGTTCTGACAGTGGTGACTGTAGCATTTAATGGCACAGACTATGGTAGAAATGTACCAGTGTCTCAAAGGATTCTACTGCCATTGAGAACTTCGGCATACTTTTAGCAACCACACAGTGTTATCCCACAAGTCAGTAGTCTGCAAATTTCCCATGGTTTTGTAGTCTGTATTTGCCAGATCTTACAGCTGGGAGTAGTATGATGTGTGGTTTCTTTATGAGATCCATATTTCCTGCATATGTTTGCTGTAACCACTGGATTGATCATTAATAAATACATTTCATGTAATTTAATATATTCATGAACTGATTCTATGTAGCTGTCAGCTTCAATCTGCATAAGTAAGAAGGTTTGCCAACCATGGAATGGGTTTTGTGTCCAGTTTTTATCTTACTCATCTTAGAGGCTGTCATTTGGTGCTTAAAAGAAAGAAACCACACTGAAGACTAGCTATGGGTGAGAGAATATTATTAAAATTGATATTAAAGAAACAATAGGAAGGTATGGACTGGATTTGTGTAGCTCAGCTTAGGGACAACAGCTGACCTTGCCAACATGGTACTGAACCTCCAGGATTCACAAAACATGTGGCATTTCTTGAATTTGTTTATCAGGAAGGATTCTGCCCCATGCATTTAGCTGGTTAATCATTTGGTTCTTAGTGCCAGCATGCTTTGATTCAAGAATGCTTCCAGTTTCATACCATGCAGTCTTTCAGAGACTCAACCCATTGTTCTTTGAAAACTTAACTAATTAGGCAGGAGGTCTGAGTTCATTGCATATTATTCAGTGCTGGATTGATGAGATTTTATGGTCTTTGATTATTTAAATTAAGTTTTATATGTTGTTTGTGCAGTTACAAGAAAACCAGAACATACAGAAAGCACTTAACGAGAGAGATTGCAGAATAGGGGAACTAGAATTCATGTTGGAGAGATATGAAAGTGATCAACCAGACAAAGATAAACTATTGGCAGCCATGGAGAGTGACAAAGTGGCTGCATCACTTGCTGTTAGTCAGAATCAGCAGCTGAAAGTTCAGCTTGAAGAGCTTCAAGATGGCTTTGTTAAACTGGTGAGTGAAGTTGTACTGTTGAAATATCAGAAGAAAATTGAAAGTAAATCATTTTCAGACATGGATGTCATTGAATGGTGTAATAGTGTGTAACACTGTTATTTTCTATATCAGGTACCATGTGATGGTACACTTGGTTGAGGCACTGCACTACAAGCCAGAAGGTTGTGGATTTGATCCCTGATGGAATCAGTGGGATTTTTTATTGACTTAATCCTTCTGGCGACTCTGTGGCCCTGTTATCGACTCAGCCACTAACAGAAATGAGTGCCAGGGATATCTCCCTGGGGGTAAAGGTGGCCAGTGCATAGGGCTAACAACCTAGCACCTTTATATGCCAATTGTCCAGTAGAAATTCTGGGCATCTCAACCTCCTGGAGCCCTAAGGGCTTGTCCAGACCTGTAATAGGAAATTTTTTTTACTAGCTTATCATGCCATTCAGTTGTACTGAACATCATTTATTGCTGATGTGAATGTTGTGTGTATTATATTAGCATATGGAGAAAAAAAAGTTTTTGAAAAATACAAGAATGGCTGCATGATGTAAAACATATTTATGTCTGCTATATCTGTAGGTCCAAAAAAAATTAACTTCGAGTAAATTTGTGTATTTTATTATTACGTGTTATTGTATTCTACTGGTTTCACCACATCTGAGCTGTAATCAGGGAGAATGAAATACAAGAGAAAACGTGCAAGAAAATATTAAGATTATAAATGCTCAACAGGCACAAAAAAAAACTTGTATTTTTAAGAATAAATTGGAGAAATTATTAAAGACAAATGCAGCCATATGATTCAACAGCTGGTGTTTTAATGCATGTTTTCTGTTGTATTTGGTTCTTCCAGACAATGGGTCAGGTGACCAAAACATGTAGGAGAAAACAAATGATTGATAAAATACACAAATTGACTCCAAGTGTGATTCATTGGATTTATATATGTAATTATGTAATGCATGGGAATTGGAAAATATTAGGATATTCACACCTGTTTATTTTTTTAGAGCAAAGACAAACTAGAGCTGACTGACAAATTGCAGCATGAACAACATATTTGTAACGAACAAGGAGAGAGACTGGTAATACAGGAAGAGGAACTGAATGTCTTAAGGTAAAAGATTGTGAAGATTGGTTGACTGAATTACTATACAGGTTGATAGGTAGCAAGGAGATCATATGCTATGCCCCTAACATGAGTCAGCTTTTTTCATGAACATCATCATTACAGTCTGCTTCCACAATTACTGTATTGATATCATTGTGAAGATGCCCATTTTAACAGGTAATTGTAGTAAATTGTTCATTCATAACACCAGCACATGCTCCTTTGGTATGTACAAATACAGTGTTATATTGCTCCACCGTTTTGTTGTGATTTACACCATTCTCTGGGAGCTCTACACCAAGATTTAAAACTTAATAAAATATCATAGGTTATAAAGTAATTCATATTATATTACAGTGTTCTTGCTACTAATGTTAACACTGTGGGTTCCACATACTGTGATTAAAATAGTACTTTTAAAAACATAATATCTTAAAATGGTGTTGATGGGGAAACCTGAAGGAAAGAGGCCACTTGGAAGACCCAGGCATAGATGGGAGGATAATATTAAGATGGATCTTCAGGAAGTGGGATGTGAGTGCATGAACTGGATTGATCTGGCTCAGGATAGGGACAGGTGGCAGACACTTGTGAATGCGGTAATGAACCTTCAGGTTACATAAAATGCGAGGAATATCTTGACTAGATGAGAATCAGTTAGCTTTTCAAGAAGGAATCCGCTGCATGGAGTAAGTAAGGAAGGAAGTAAGTAATATCTTAAACAGTAAAACAGTAATATTTATTACAATGTTACCTTTAAATGTTGTTAAAAATGATATGTTGCTGTGTTGTAGTTATTTCTTTGTTTTAAGACGTGATTTATCTTCAGTCCCTTATAGATCGTGTCCCTGTGGGATGTGTAGTGAGTTCCATATATAGGGTGACCACCCTTTACACGGACATTCTTTGTATACGAAGAATAGATTACAACATAGCAGCATATATCTTTTGAACCATATATGATGAAACACCATAATAAGTATTACTGCTTTATTGTTGGAAGATATATTTTTAAAAATACTATTTTAATCACAGTTTGTGAAACTCATATGGTTAACATTAGCTGCAAGAATACTGTAATATAATGTGGATTGCTTTTGTAATCTATTATATTTTAGTAAGTTTTAAATCTGGGTGGAGAGCTGTCTGAAGATGGCATAAATCACACCAAAAAGTGTAGGAGTGATATAAGACCATATTTATACATACCAAATGTGCATTTGTTGGTGTCATGAATGAACAGTTAAATTCAATCAATAGAATGCGTAGAATAAAAATGTCAACAAAGTTATTCATGGTATCCAAATATGTTTTAAGTAAATTATCTTTAACTCAAATTTCAAACTTCATGTACTATAAGAGTGAACTGCTGATTGTCAACAGTAATGGAGGAGAGTAGTAGTATGGAAAATTAAAAACAATGATAAAGTTGAAGGGAACTTCTTCCTTTGCATTCAGTGAAATCATATGGAGGAGTAGGGTATGGCTGTACATATTTTTTGCCTTGACAGTCAATGAAGGTGAGTTGTCAGTTTCATGTCCTGGCTGCTGTACCGCTCTTGAAGGAGCCACAGTACCCATCAAAATTAATTTCAAATTTTAAATGTGATCCATATGAAGAGAAAATAGATCTTAAGTTTCTTGCATATCTGGTGGATAAAAGGTGACTTACATTGTTCCTCTGTACTGGGTTTATCAATGCAAGATTTTGTGTTTCTGACAGTGGTAGTGCTGAAGATTCATTTCTTTTGGGATGTTACACTGTGTAATTCGGCAAGTAGTTCCTAACCTGTGAAAGGATTGTTACACCTTTATCTTCAGCGTCAAGTAGTCTGAGATGTATCAGATTTTGAAGGCAAGCTACAGGAGATAATGGGGTAGAATAAGTTTATTGGTGGTGGGAAATTTCCGTATGATCACTCTCTTAAGTGTTTCTGTTTATAAGTGTATCTGTTATCGCAGGTAGAAAATCTGGCCAATTAAATATTGTTTGGTGTGTTACAGAATGCAGATGTCCCAGAAGGAGCAACTATTTCAACAGAATATATCAGAACTCTCAAATCAAATGTTACAGCACAGTCATACTGCAGATCACACATGTCAGGACGAAGGACGTGGCCACCTGAATGAGCTCTTGCAACAAGAGCTAGGACAGGCAAAGGTAACATAGGTTGATCCAAATGTCATAGTAGTAGTTTGTTTCTGGTGCATCATGTTTGTACACCTGGGATTTGAGGTTACAGTGATCAAGTACATCCATATCCTGGGTATAATGCCCACACCTCATTTTTGTAAAATGTACTTTATTCTTTTCTCTTTATAATTTAATGTGTGTGTTTGTCAGGAATGTATTCAGGCATTAAGTGTGCAGAACAGTGAACTGCGAACCCTATTAGTGCAGCAGGCTAGTAATGACTCTGGTAGCAGCAGTGGAGATGACACGCTCTCTCGTAAGGATGAAATGTTGGCAACTCTGTCAGCTAGTGTCAAGCAGCTAGAGCTAGAACGTGATCAGCTGCTGGAACAGTTGAAGAATGAAGAACAGCATGAAAGAGGACAACAGTCCTTGCAACGAAATGTACCAGGTAAGATATTATTATTAGCTTTTTTTTGATAAAGAGAGATATGGCATGTTGAGCTTAATGAGTCATACAGCTCATCCAGCGATGCATCAGTTGTGAAATAGAGGTTGTCACGATGTATTGGACATGTGAGGTGGGAAAACAAGAAATTTTTACAATTTTGATGGGGAAATATGTTGGAAAGGTAACCACTTTAATGATTAAAATTAAATTGGAGCACAACAAAAGAAGAATTCCACAGAAATGGAGTTTGAGGATGGTAGGTGGATGGAAGTGGTTCAAAATAGTGTATGGTTTTAACCACACAGAACCTGTGGTCTGTTACCACAGAGCATAAGAGTGAGGTAGATCATGCATTTATTGGGTTCTGTTACAAGAGAGTGTATAAATGTGTTAGGTTACCTTTCATAAGTGGCAGGATGGATTGTCATTAACATAAATGTGGCTAGAAGCTACAGCTCTCCATTCTTTACAGTCTGATGCAGAGTTAGATGATGTATGCATATGTATAAAATTATTTAATTTCAGCACCTTCCTCCCTATCTCTGCTGTGGTTGCAAGGTGCATCAAGTCATCACACAGATACAAATAATAGAGAAAATATGTGAAGTAATGTCATTTTGTAGCATGTACAGGGGCATACCCAGAAGTACCCAGACTGACTGCGTAACAAAATATATATCTTTGTTACTGGCAGTTATGTCTCCTTCATATTAGTCCCCTTCCAAGTTTATGCAATGAGCCCATTATTTCTGCCACTGCTGGAAGCACCACCGGAACTGACTTTCAGAATCATGTGTAGGACACACATGGATTCTTCATGAATTTTTGGGGACATTCTGGAAACAGTGTCCTTGTAAGTGTTATTGTATTTTTGTAAATAAAGAAATCACAAGGGGTCAGATCAGGTTATTAGAGGCTTGGGCTACAGCCATGCTTTTAATGGCCAAAAATTGCTGCACTGACTGAGCTGTGTGCACTGGTGTATTGTCATATTTAATCAACCATCCCTAGTTCTGGTGTCGTTCCAAACATTTTCTGAAGACTTACTTCCTCAAAGGTTGCAAAACCTTCCATAAGAATACTGAACAACTGTTTGACCTGGAGGAAAACATTTGTGTTGTGCAGTGCCTTCAGAGTCAGAAATGATCACCAACACATTCTTGATGTTTGATCTGATTTGTCTTGCTTTCTGTGGACATAGAGAGGGTGGATTTTTCCACTGAGATGACAGCTGTTTGATGTCTGGGTTATAACAGTTTACCCAGGTTTTGTCTTATGCATTTTCATTGCAGTTTTCCTGAGTATGAAAGAAAATTTATGGCAAGTGTATTGTTCCTTCAAATCAGTGATTAGAATATCACAGATCACACTGCACATCTACTGGCCAACAACCCAGGGAGTTATGGCTGCAAAATTTATTAGACTAACTCAGAAGATAGTTACACTGTGGTACCTGTTGGCAGAAAGCTGTACTACTTGCCATTCCCTGTCCTAGTGACCAGTTCAGAACTTCTGGATGCCCCTTTGTCTTGTGTATTTTGTCATTTGGAATATACATTGGTGAGACTATAGGTGTAATGCCACTATTTCAGTACAGTTTATTTTAAGGCAGCCAGGATAGCATGGTCACTATAATGACCTATATTTGGCTGAATGGTCTGGGGTTAGAACTCCAGTGGGGGCAAGAATTTCTGTACCTGTCCCGAATGGTCCTGAAGCCCACCAAGCCACTTGTGCAATACAGGGTCTTCCCCAGAAGTAAAATGGCTGGGGTGTAGCATTAACCACCCCATTCTAGTGCTAAGGTTCAGAGTGAATAGGGCTGTACTTAAAGTCCCCCCTATTCTGCCTTCGTGGCATGTTATGGGGTGAACTTTACCTTTTACTCTTGAATACAGTCTAATATTTTGCAGTTCTAGATGGTACATCTGAAATGAGTACTGAGGAAACTGTTTATTGTGGGTCTAAAGGTGCTGCACTGTCAGGCTGTTCAAAACCTGACATACTGTGTGAATCAGAAATACACATTTTGTCATTGCATTTTGTTTCACTGCACTTTCAGTGTGACAGTACATAGTTGACACTCTTGCACAGTGCTTTTTCTTTCTCTGCCTAACAGCGACATTCTCCTTCTCCTTTGTTTATTATGGTCCCATGGGTGGGACAGGGGAGCAGTTTCCTATTTAGTTCTCCTTGATATTCGTTTCTTATCTGGCAGTTGCAGTTTATCTGGACTGGCCTAGGTTGTATTTGTTTCTGATATCCAAGGCCTTTCTACCACGCGCAGAACTTTTTCTGTTCACATTCATTTTTTTGTACACATGGAATGCATTGAACAGTGCACAGTTAACAACAGTGCCACCCTTTTTCAATGATTTAACAGTTTTCTTTAGACTTGTGTAACTTCTGAGGTACCAACCTACCTTTGGTACACCATTAACTATTGTATTACTGCCATGCATCGCTGAACGATGAGGATAAGTTCTAAGAATGTTTTATTAGGCGATTTTGTCATTGTGTGAATGTCATAGAGTGTACTTATGCAAACCTAGATAGTATGGTGTAGCCTACTACACACCTAGGCTATATGGTATACCCTATTGCTCCTAGGCTACAAACCTGTACAGCATGTTCATGTACTGAATACTGTAGGCAATTTTAAGACAATGGTACCTAGCATTATATTATAATATTATAATCTTATGGGACCACCATCGTGTATGCGGTCCATCATTGACCAGAATGTCGTTGTGCGCTGCATGACTTCTGTGCAGAGCCCAGCACAGTTTTTTGTTTCCAGGTTGGATTTTCCATCTTTTCTAGCCATGTTCACCAGTTTTGGCCTTTAGTTTATTGTTTTTATTTCCACAGGTCTTCCCACACTTGACATTAGATCACCTTGTGACTGGAATAATGCCTGCTATATTTTAAAGTTTTTGACTCCAAGTCAGTCCCATTATTCCAGGCAAATGCTTAGTGCTTGTTTTTTCTAATACAGTTCACATAAAATGTCACTTTTTTTTACCTTGTGAGACTGCTTACTGATACCGGGATGCCCGACCAGGAAGGAAACAATCTTGGAAGCATGTCAGGGATGTGCGCTATTTCAATAACGTTGAGATGCGAGCTGTCATCAGTTCCCCCCCCACCCCTGCAAGGCAAGGCGCTGAAGGAAATTCACGCTATTCTAACAAACATTAGCTTGTTTCCTTCCTCGTTGGGCTAAGGACTTATCAGCACCCCTGTATTTGGCTTATTCTTACACCCTTGTTGTCACTGCTAAAATTGAAGGGATGTATTTGCAGTTGTTTGTGTGAACTAATTCTAGTGATGTCACTGTTCACACGATTTCACATTCCTCCACATTAGACAGAGTAGTGGTATATGCCCCAGATGAGATATCATCATCATCTATTAATCTCCTATGCAGTCATTGTTACAGCTGACAGAATTACAAAATAAATTAAGGTACATTATTTTGAGTATTTATGATTCTATAAATATGGGATCAGCAGGGGTCTTCTTATGTTGTTCGGAAACAAAAACATCACGCTTCAAGCTGTTAATATCCTACAAACTATGAAAAAATTCCATTAATCTGACTTGCACATGACTGGGCAGGTGCTGAATGATTGAATATTCTGGCTTATAAGACCATACCTATCCTTACACATATTTTTTTGTTACTTCTCCAATACTTGGGCTGTAGAACTAATCAGAGGAGTATTCCATTTGGGTGTCTCCTTCACCTGCTAGTTCAGGGTCCTCAGGATCCTCTTCTTTGTTTTATGGAGTCTTCCCAGCTGAAGAAGTTGATGGGCTAGGAGAGAGGAATGAGGAGATACCACAACAACTGATGTACTATACACTCTTAGAGGCTCTTTTCAATATGTCCTTGAGATCTGCTTGTTTCTCTGATGAAGCTTTTTTTTCTCGTAAAAGCAAAATTTTTGCTCTTGGGACTACTCTTTTCATGTGCCAGACTGTCAGGATTGCCAGATTATCAGACCTCGGATTAAAGAATTTTGCTTCATATAGTGAACCAGATGAGCTGACACATGTAACCAAACAATACAGCTGAAGGAAGCACTGAACTATATGACCTGTGAATAGTATGCCAAATAGAAATCATGTCTCTTTTACCAGATGGCAAAGTGTTAATATATGTGCTTTAACCTGCTACATTGGAATTTCAAGGTAGTGCCCAATCTGTTCAGCAGAGCTGATGTGAAAACTACTTTTCCAATTGCCTCTTGTTCATAGATGGCATGAGGATCTTAGCTAGGATCAACAGGCTTGTGTATCTCTTCAGTAATTTCTATCTTTCTGTACCAGTGAAAACCCAGCATTATTGATGTTAAATTAAACACAGGTCCATTTTCTGTGCCATTTCTGTTTTGGTTTGCTGCATATATATGATCACCACAGTAATTGACCTAAATGAACTGCTCTGTTTTGCTTGGAAATTTTGTGAATTCATATTCTCAATATAGTTCATCCTTCAATAAATTTAATTTTAATTAAAACAATTCCATTGCAGGCCATTTCCTCTTAGTAGTTGTATTCCATTATCACTGTTATTGTCATCGTCATCATTGTTTTTGTTGTTTTTACAGTAAGGTGTATGACTATTTCATAAGTACCTTGGTTAGTTGTGTTACAGTCTTGGACTTAGTTTTGCAGCCTAAAACTGTGCATATGTAGCATTTTACACACTTTGTTTCACTGTTGTTTTGCAGATTCTAATATTGTGAGTAAAAACCTAAGATTAGATGTGAATCCCAGAGAATATGAATCTGTGAAGTCAGCCATGGAGAAACTGGAAGACAGATTCACAAGAACAATGAAAGAGGTTGCTGACCTTACTGATGAAAAGCAGAGGTTGGAGCATCTTGTGCTGCAGTTACAAGGAGAAACAGAAACCATTGGTTAGATACCTTTACCATTTTGTGTCTGGTTATTTCAAACTGGTATTCCATTTAATTTTCTGAAACTGAATGTCATAGTTTAGTGGTTAGCATACCTGGTATCCATTACCTGAGACTGGCAGTCCTGGTGGGGTTTTCATGGTTTCCTCAGTGTGTGCAGGCATTTGTTGGAATTGTACTTTCTGTAAATTCATAACACCGTGGTGACATATCCTGTAATGTCATCATTCACAATCATCCTGCTGCTTGATACCATGTTATAAACACGTTCATAAAAAGCCTTGTGGCAAAGGGTAGCAGCTGGTTACTGACATTTCCCTACATTCCCTGATGGCTGTCCTCTCTTTCTTCATTTCTTTCCCTGTGCCTAGGTGGCTCTCCTTCCTCAAACCTTCACTTCTTCATTTTTTCCCCTTTAGTCTGGTATCTTTCCTTACTGTGCCTCTTCTCATTTCTTAATTTTGCAGCTTTTATTCTGTCATCTCACATTCCTCTGCCTCGTTGTTTCTCCCAGTTTTCCAGGTGTCAGCTTCATGCTGCAGCATTGTGATTGGCCCCTACACTTTCACTGAGAACCAATCACCACCCACATGATCCTCCATATAACAATGCATTCACCTGTTCTTAGCATTCTTGAACAGCTTGACCCATGAAGATGGGACTCATAGGTTGCTCCAAAATGTCAGTAACCAGCTGCTGACCTATGTCATGTAACATCCCACAAGAGTGAAGGCCAGAACTACTCCACAGCACATGCCTCAAATCTTTCACAGTTATAAATTTCTGTGAAAGAAACCAAGATTAATTCTTCTTATTATTAATAACCAACTACTTGCACACCCAGTGTACATGCAGCTGTTGGTTTTTAATAATAATAATAATCATCATAAGTAACACTTACTGGACAATATTACAAGAAGAGTCCATCACTGCGCACTTAATGTTTTATCCTGTATCCTGTGTTGCTTTCCTTACATCTCATCTCACAGGGAGTAATTGCCACTGCAGGATTCCAACAGTGTGTTCATGGAAAGTGTGCATCCTTCCTCTTATATTTTGTGTTATTTTAGAAGACGTGAGAAAACAGACACTCATTACGGTGAATAGAAGTGTTCTCTAAATATGTTACTCTTTACCAGTGATGAAATTATCATACAGAAATGGGTGGAATAGCTACAGTAGCTACTTTTAATTTAGTGGAACATTAGTTAATAAACAGTTTAATGTGAACTTATCATGAACAGAGCTATAGTATATTTCAGATTTCATTGTAAAATAAGTTTTCGTCTATTAAATACTTGGGAAATGACATTTCTTATGAAATTGACTTTGACATTAGAGGTAAAATAGGGCAGAATCCCAGTTGTCTATGTCAGTGAAGGCAAGAAGATACATGAATAATAAAAAATAGAGGTAATTCAAAATATTTTGTCTGGTACATTCATAAATCAGTGCAACTTGTCTGTCTGCATGTTGCGACTTGAGATCTGCTGAATGGATTTTAACACACTTTGATATAGTTGTACTAAAATATGTAGGTGCATTCTGGTTTTGGTTAAAACTGGACAACAGTTGTGATGGATGCTTTACTTGTAAATATGTGTGTGTGTTTTTGTGCATTTATGCATGAATATTTGAGAGTAACTACTACCTAAGTATTTATAAGAGTGGAATATATTTCAGAGAACCACAGAGAAAAATGAAACATGCTCATTTTTATTGGATTTGTTCTGTCTCACAGTTTTTAAATAGTTAATCAAAGAGAAGCTATACTGTGAGTACATGTCCTAACTTGTTCAGTAGAGTCATAATATAATTTGTTCATAAAATTATAAAACATATTAAAATTTCTAGCTAGTTCATTTAGCAGTTTGTCAATGATTGTAGATTTCACATCATTGCAGAATACAAGCTTGCATTGATTTATGGCATAATGCACTTGTCGTTGGTGGAATTACAGATTAAATGTGTGGAGGCATCATCATTTCTGAACAGTCCTGCATAATATTTTCATGAGAGAATACTGGAAGGCCTGCACAGAGCAGACCAAAGCTGAGTTGAGGTGAACTGAGACAAACAGAACTCAACAGAACAAACCATTAAATACCTTCCATTTGTCTTCAGTTTTGATCTTTCCAGGATCTATGGTGCTGAATCAGTACCACAGATTTTATTCTTTTTTTATCTCTGTAACATTCCAGAATAATTTAATCAGTGTTGATTATGTACCAGTTATGCAGTTGACATAGTGTCAGAAAATAATCTGTGATACTAAGATTGTTCTAACCCATATCATTTATGATAAATGAAACTGATGGTTGGTAGTTTATGTTGTTTTCCTTACTGTTAAACTAGGTGCACATTGAGGTACAGGAGGAGGGCATGTTTCAACTTAGCCATTATCAGAAGGTGCAATTTAACAGCAGAAAAGACTTAATTACCCCTCTGTAGATAGTCACATTACCTTTCATGTGGGAAATCTGTTATGCCTTATTAAACTAGTAATACAGTAGTCACATTGATAAATTAAAACTGAAAGTTAATATGCTGTAATGTTTACATATATTTGTTTTTGCATTCAAAACAATCATCACATGTCTGCAGTTACAATCTAACAGTAGACAGCAGCATTTAAGTTACTGAGTCATGTTAATGATATGCAAGAATTCAGCCATCTAATAATTTTTTAATTTTAATAATCTGATATTGCCATATCCTAAGTCACAAATAAATTACCATTGTGTTTAGTGTAGAATAAAATGCATAAAAAATGTTAAATTTGTATTTATTTTTAATATATCAATTTTAATATTATGTGACTAGTTTAATGTAAACCATAACAGAGTTTACCTATGAATTGTGACTATATGAATATTTAGGATTATTTTGTGTTGTTGTACCTCCTGATAGTGATCTTAGGTCAAATTTTGAGGTTTGGGTAATAAATCTCCCGTTGATGATACATATTAGTTGTACTCTGTTGGTTGCATTGTTCAGTCAGTAGTTGTTAACATGGGCTGTGGAGGATTAGCTTCATTTCCCTCAAGCATCATCTGAGGTGGTACCTTCAGTAATGTCACAAATTCTCCTGTTAGTATAGTCAGCTTCTCCTTGCCCCGTAATTTAATGGTTTCCAAAGGAAATATATCATAAATTGCCACTTCTGTGTGATCTGTGTTTCTTTAATGTTTGATTATTTTCAGGGGAATATATTGCTTTATATCAAGTACAGAGGACTCTCTTGAGGCAAAGAGCACAAGAGAAAGATGAACAGTTATCAAAACTTTCAAAAGATAGGGAAGAAATGAGGGAGAAGCTCAGTGAACTAACCAAGTTGGTGCAACAACTTGTGGTAGAGAAGGAAGCCCGTTGCATGACGAGTCACGCTATTCCAGTGGAGCATTCAGTTGAAAATACTTCAGTTGGTTGTAAGCCACAAGGAGAAGAAGGTACTGAAATTATACAGGAACTGAATTACTGTAGAATAACATCTCTGTTTTCGTTAACATATTTTATGCCATACTGTTTGTTGTTATGTGCATAGATGGTTCCTTTTGTGATATGTTGTGTCTTTGATTTGTAGCTTTAAATACTAGTCTTTGAAAGCTACTTAATAGTATAACATATCCACATTGTAATGTACCTGACATTCGGCACTATATTATCTCTACAATTGAAAGAGTGTATTTGAATAATTGGAGAGTGAATCACCTGTTCCTTATGTGTCTTGAATATTGTTTCATAAAATAATCATGAAACATAATGACATCTGTGTTCTGTGCGGACAAAACATTCTTTATTCCAGGCATCAGACATATCTGTATAGTGTTGTCTCAGAAACATTGTTTTGTGCATGCCAGGAGTCATTGTCGGAACTGGAAAAGCAGTGTGAGAGAAACTTTACACTTTTCCTTATCCCATAAACATCAATCCACTCACCTGCACCATAGAAGAACTGTGCCTTTGTGCTGACATCACAGTTAGATGCAAAGGAATGCAATAAACAGAGCACCACTTATAGCAGCAAGCTGTAGTTATGCACAGACACACAACACCTGCATTTGTCTTTTGGGCAGGTTAGTTTTCAGTATTCCAGTAACAGAGTACTGCACATTAGCATTGTTACCATCTCAGTCCACCTACATGCTGTCCATGCCAACTCATGACATACACATAATGCACATGATAATCTTTGCACTGATAATAGGGGTATACGGTGCTGCATGTAATGGGCGTTAACCACAAATTATGTTAGTATCTAATATAGGTTCAGTCTGAATCACATACAGAAATAATCATGCACATAAATATGGTGGGTTAAGCAGGAGAGTATGGCAAGTAAAGGCTTGTTATCTTGCAGGTATAAAAAAAAGTGAGACTGCAGAAACTGAGGATGCAGTAGAGGTGAATGAGATGACACAGCTAACTCCACCATCAGGTGATCATATCCCTCCAGTGGTGGAAGCAGACACAGCAGACAAGATCATGGCCCTACTCTCTGAGCTTGGTAGTAGGAGTCTTTTGGACCCACAGTGTAATGAGAGCTTTCATCCTTGTCCATGGTGCTCTGGAAGACTTATTACAGTGTAAAGTAAGTATGTGCAAGTACTGCATGTTTGTACAGTGGAATACTTGTTGTGTGTTATCTGTGTGTGACATACCTTTACATACACATTGGCAGAGTTGGGGTCTGGAATGTATACAGAAGATACTGCTGGAGGGGTTGGGGAAGTTCGTTCCATTGGTCATGGCATAGGTGAGAAGAGATGATGCCAGTAGTGCTTCATGGTTTTTGAAAGTATTAACATCCTATTATCCATCCCTTTATGTAGTGCAGGGATTTGGCATCAGAATTCACCAGAGATTATGGTATAGGAATACATACCATATGTGACATAATGAACAATAATGTGACATTAATGATACAGGACCTCCAACAACAAGGGTGTGAAAATGTCTTCCTACAAAAGGTGGATGCTGCCTCCTTTAGTCGTTTGACCAGAAGCAAGCAGAAGAAACATCACCATCTGCTGCTACATGTGCACAGCAAGCCAAGTACCTTCATGAGCCTTTGAGATTGGGAGTGAGTTCAGTGCATTTTTGGATGGCTGACCAAATTCTGGCAACAAAATGGAATTTGTGAAAATGCTGTACAGGACAGACTTAGTGCCAGTGATGCTGCAACCAGCATATTGAATTCTAGAAATTTGTACAGGAGGGAAGGTTGAAGCCAGATCAGCTTTGCAGCACTTGTGAGTCTGAGTTATATTTGAAAGGCTTATCAACAAGAATCTTGAGTTTGAAATGTGTGTTTGTGACCATAAATTGTTTCAATTATGCCTTACAGTCACATGTTGCGGAATTGCATTTTGAAATCACAAACTGAAACCTGTTACCATCCTCAGCAGTAGCAGTAGGTTATAAACCATTCCAGGTTTGTTGTCATTCTCCATCTTTTTGGCTTTCCCTTGCAGAATGTAAGTAATTAAATGTCCCCTGACTGCATTATGAGCACATTGTAGGGTATGTCTAGAGTTTGGTTGGCCACATCAGTTAATATTTCACTTTATTTTTAAACAACGGCATACAGGTTTGTTTTACTGCTACAGTAGTTCCATAATGTGAACCAGCTTTGAGTAACCAACAAGGACACATTCCATTGTCTCATTTAGAATTTTCAATACTACTTTTAACTTAATGAGAGTTTTCACCCAGTTTCTGTGAATTTCTGCATGTATCACTCCAATGATGATTTGGTGATTGGCATATTTTCACAATCTTGTGACATTACAGATGCTGCAGCTGTTGTCCCAATGAACATCATACAAGTTTTGACTCTTCACTTGGCCCTGCTATGATTTGGTATGTCAGGAATTATAAATAAGGAAACCAAGTGTCACATAGCCATGATACTGGTTATTTAATGGGAGATCTTATTTTTACTGCATATAAAGAAAACATTATTTAGTGAGTATTTTTGTCACTTCCCTGAGCATGGCAGCTGCAGAAGTATTATCATGTGGGAAGCCTACATCTGCTGGCAGTTTAATAAGATTGAATGTTATCTCCGCAGTTCAACTTACCTTACTTTGTAGAAGTTTTAGAGTGCCACCCTGATTGTTAGCAGGCCTTGAATCTTCTGGAAATATTTCTAGATGCATAATGGATCTCACCTTGAAATACTGGCAGTGTCTGTCGGAATATTGTCTTTGAGTTCTTTCAGAGAATGTGTACTTTTAACAAATGCTCTGTCTCGTAGTGCCCTTCCACACATCTGCAGATCTAAATGGTCAGAGTCTGTAATGTACCGACTCTTCACTGACTAGCTCTTCTAGTGCAGTCACTAAGAAATTTGCTCTGTAGTCTGTGGCATTGTCGTAAATGAAGGAATTATATGTTCAATTCTGTTAATTGTATAAAGAATGGTATAAAATGTAATCATAAGTATTGGTTGGAATTTACTGTCACTGAAATAACCATGTCCAGTGGTTTTGCAGGAACTCACTGCATAACAGGCTCTATAAGATATAAAAATATGCAAAATATACAGAATTATTACAGTGCAAAATACACAATCCTTGTATACTGGATCGTCTTTACACATGGCTGTTTAAATTCTTTCTCAGTGTCAACCATGCCTCATCTGTCCAGTTCTGAACTTGTAATTTAAAATTTTTCCATTGTCCTTGCACATGCTAATGCTGATGTGAGATATCTTTACATATCTTGCAAAATTAATGCATATCACTCTTCAACTTCATACATTTCACAAGCATGCTGAAGACTGCCTGTCTGCTGCTGTTAATAGAAGATGACAAAATGCATGTACCTGGCTTAGATTGTGCAGTTGTGTCAACTAGTGCAGGTAAAGAAGCTGAACCATATATTCTGAAACTTGGGAAAATGATAAATCTCCCTTTCTGTACTGAGTATAAACATGAAACTTATAACACAAGATGAACTTAGAACACTGAATAATGACAAACTGCTGAAAGTGGGTGACTGCATACATAGTACAATACTATTACAGTGTGTACAACTCTTCAAACTTATTGAAACCACTTGTAAAACATGTTATCAAATATCTAAAATAAATTGTATAAACTACTAAGAATGAGCAACTTACTCTGATGAAAGATGGGGGTTCTTTTACCAGAGCAGAGTTACACACACACACACACACACACACAGACAAAATGAGGGATGTTCCATTTGTTAGTCTTTTGCCCTTATATGCAGATGTCATTGTTTTTTTTTGTGCACAGCAGTAGTATGATGCATGATTTCGGTCTTCTGCTGTTAAGTAGATGAGAAGTGTGCTGTCCTGGGTTCTTGATCCCAGAAGATGGGACCGATAAGTTGTCCCAAAACATTGGTAAGAAATTACCACTACTCGTTGCATAATAACCCAGAAGAGTGCAGTTCTCATTTGTGTGATGTGTTTCAATTTTCACACATTAAATCAAAGACACCATCTTTTTTTAAATGTGATGCCATGTTTTCTGGTAAAAATTCAGTGTTAGATGAACCTGCTGCCTCTCCTGAAGACAGAGGTCACAGGTTCTTCCAGTTGTTGATAAAATTTCTCAGACTACATAGGTGGCAACCATCAGTATCTAAATGTCACATGTATGGAAAAAATTGTATAAAATAAGTGCCCCTTTTTTCTGGTGCCTTCACAGCAAACAATTTCTAGCTGACCGTAACTTTTTTCAACAAATTTTTGCACTGACTATTCATACAGTTTTTCTTCCTAAGATACTTACTGCAGGCAGTCTGTACAGGCACTCTGGATAATAACTTCTGAATCTATCTCTTGCCTAGCATGAGAGAAGGGTCTTCACACCAGAGTCCTGCATGCCTGAATATCAAATTTGCATGACCTTGCAGTAGAGCTGCGAAGGGCATTTGCACAAAGCCATTCTGATATGCAACTGAAAAACATAGCCAGCTCCTCAAAATGTTAAATGTTTGCTGTAGCGAGCAGTATTCTTACAATTCTCACTGAGAAGGCTGAGACTAAGAATTTAGATTGTGCAACACCTGGTTTAGTTTATTTCCCCTTCATCATCAAGCAGAATACAAACTTGTGTGAGAAATTTTATGTAGTTCATTCTGTGCATTTTCTTAAATTCCAAACATCTGTAGCAATATATCACTACAGATGCTTGTATGCACACCCCAGGAGGTGTAAGGTCCAATGATCCAGGAAGATGCCACTATTTCATGGTATGCTTTCAGATTTAGAACTTTCAGAATTCCCAAGGATGCCTTTAACATTTAAAAGGCTATAAATGTGCGATAGAAAAGGCTTATCATTGTGTGGTATTGGTTGTTGCTGCAATGTGAATATGTAATTTTGAATTTTTAACTTTTTAAAACTTAACTTTTATGATGGAAGTGTGGGTGCCTGAAATACTTGTTGGATCTGTGTACCTTTGCTGCTGAGAAACTCCCCGATGATGGCACCTTGATGCTGAAACATGTAGTAGTTGACACCTGAAATTGCGTATTGTGATTTAGTCTGTTGCAATTTAATTCGTAGTACATTGTGCAGGTTTTTAAAAATATATTATGTGAGAAAATTTAACCCTGCTTATTACCCTAAACATAAGTTGGTGAGTGGCTGTGCTAAAAGAAATGCTCTTTTAGACTTTCTCTTTAATCATATAAGAATCACAGCCCCAGCCTGCAATAAGAAAATCCCATGAGCCATCACTGATGATTGCCATATTGGTGTAAAGACCAATGATCAAGGAAGATGCCATCATTTCATGGTGTGCTTTCAGATTTAGAACTTTCAGCATACCTAAAGATGCTTTTACCATTGAAAGCAAGAAAATTTACTACTATACGTGAAGTGTCAGGCAACTTGTCTGCATTTAGGACTGGCCCATGACATAGTGTGTGTCAGAGAGTGACTTTTAGCTTCTTTGTGCATTGTGGGTGTGCAACAACAAATAATGGGTGTGACTTTTGCCTGTGAATTTGAGAGAAGTGAGATGGTGTACATATGAGAAAATCTTGTAACTTTTCAGTTCTGATAATGCTGACATGAGAATGTTACTTGCTTTGTGTACATTAATTTGTGGTGTATTATGAGTGGTAAGTGAAGTTCGAAGGCAGAATTGTAGTTATGTATTTCAACGACTTTCTGACCTGTCAGAATGGTTTCTTTTTTTTACAGATGTGATTTTTTTGTTGATACATTGAGATTACACCACTGTAATAAATAACAGGGCTAGAATAAATTATTGGAACTTGGTGTGTCATTCATTCCAGGCTATTCCTGCATGCACAAGTTTTTCCTTCTCTTTAATAGCTACAGAAATGTACTAGGTACAATGCTTTGTTTTTCTTTTCAGATTGGAAAGTGACCAGAATTACACTCTCCTGTATTCTGCGCAACCAAAATGGGTTGGGCGTAATTTACAATTAATAGTACAGAGTTGATGATTTGATAAACCATTTATACATATGTAATGCAGTGCTGAGCTGACCTTATCAGCTCAAAGTACCAGACCCGTCAAGTTAACATCATTCAATCTTAACTTAAACAGTTCACACAATTACATTTAGGTACAGTATGTAAGTTTTTCAAAGGTCTGGCCTACAGACAAGTCTGATTTAGAGATACTTGCTGACAGCAATGTTGTTCTAAATTTCAAGTATTCTGGGAAGATAGTTACTGAGGTTTTGGGAGACCATAGTGCCTTTATCTTCAGGGTCAGGCAGTCTGTTTTGATATATGATTTTGGGATTTGTTAAATTTGCTGATTTTCACAATATTAAAATATATAAGGGTTTGCATCTGTCATCTGTTCTGAGTTAAACACCATGCCGTGAAAACGTATGGGGAGTGCAGGCACAGCTCCATGACCAGGCTGCTTCACACATGGGTGAAGAGTCATCGGTAGACGTTGGATATGAAGTCAGTGGACTACAGAACTGGTGTGGAACATGGTAATGAAACACACCCCTGCTAGGAGTCAGACTTCTGTGGTCCAGCCTGTAGCTTAATCAAAGAGCTGTCCCTGCCCTTGTTACACAGTATTACAATATTTTGCATTGTTAATTTGGTTACAGACAGGCCTTGGCAAAGTTTCTCTGGATCTGTGCATCACTTGCAAAAATTATAAGCTAGGATACAAATAAAAAGAATAGATTGTAAATACATTCTTAATCATAAGGACTGTGCTCTCTGGAGTTAATAGTTAAAGGGCAGTGCTCACTAAGATGACTTGTATGAAAAACTGCACAGAAATTTCACACTATTATAAAATGTATATAAGAATCGTTACTTCTGAGTTGCCATAGTATTTTAAACTGTGTGATAAATGATAACACCAAAAGGGTTATTTATTTCTTGTTACATTTAGGCATGTGTACAAACATGGCCCATAGTGTGTTGGGTTGTGAACAGACACTTTTGATACTTCAGTGCTGACTGGTGATACACCTTCAAGAGAAGTTGGTGGAAATTTCATTTTGCACGATGGAACAAGAACAAGTCTTGTGTCTTAAAATTGAATACAAATATTCAGGAAATCTTCAGTACAGTACTTCTTCAGAAAAGGCTAGCTGTCACAATGAAAATTTTGGGCACTATGATTATCAGGATTTTTTCTGCCTGGTCATTCATGTATTTGTCTTCATTGTTGGCATCCTGTTGTGTTTGTTAACAAGTGTATACAGTGATATAACACATCACTCAGTCAGCAAAACTACTTTATTAAGATAAAATGTTACTAAATTAAAAAAAAAAATGTTGGAAATTGACAACAAAAACTGGAGTCTAAAACAAGAATGGGCATTACAGGACTTGCACACCTTTGTTTTTCATAGGATAGTTCCTGACAATGACCATAACAGCTGAACACATTTCTTGATTACACTGATACATCAACCTACAGATACAGTTGTGCCAATTGAGTGACCTGTCACATCATTTGTATATATGTTTATTTAATTTTAACTCAGTGATGTTAGTTAATAGAATTATTTAATTTTCTTGTGCAAGAGTGTGAATAAAGTTTATTACATAAATCAGCTACTGTAGATTAGTTTTCAGAAAACAAAATATTAAAGATGTGAGGTGTGCCCCAGAGTTAGTTGTGGACCAGCTTCCAGTATCTTGCAGTGATAATTTATTATATCCAGAATAGTACCAAATCCAGACTCATACACAGAACTTCATAATACATTCTTATCATGTTGCTTTTGCCTGTTTTCTTGGCTTGCCACTTCAGCTACCATTAACAGAATATCCCATTTTTACCATAGAATGAATTTAAAGTGTGTTGTAATGTAATATTTATTACAGTAATGTTCAGAAAAATCTGGAGCTTTTACAAACAAGTGTGCAAAGTCTACTGCATTACCCTGAGTCTTGATGAATGTTGTGGATGAAATTAATGTTTTAAAACATACTTGTGGTAGCTAACTCCAGAAAGAAATTTACTACAACCTACTTGCTGGTTAGACTAGAGTTTAGCCTATTAATAGTTTTGTGACGTGTTACCAGTTTTCTTCTGTGTATTTGCATACAGAAATTTAGTGATTTAAATATGGTTTCTTGTCCTGGTGTTTTGATCTTTTGGTTTGTTTTTGCCTGCCAAGGATGAAGAATTCATACAGTGCAACCCAGCTGCATGATTCAGGCTGGTCACTTTTATAAATGAGAGAAGATGGCTTCATGTGGAATTTTGACATATGGTGTGAGACTGTATGTACCACAGTCACACATTATTACTGTATTAAAGGTTAGGATTACATAAGGCACAGAAAATCTGCATTTGATTCAACTAGTCAATGTGCACTTTACTTGAAGCATTGTGGAGCACAGCTCTTGTAGGCTTTTTTGACCCCTGCTAATGAACCTTTCGGTTCCATAAAATGCAAGCAATTTTTTGACTATCTGAGGAGGCTTCTCATGAAAGACTCTGTTTCATGGTGTTTAGTTTGTGGAGCACATAGTATTTTATGTATGTTTTGCATTTCTGCAAAAGGTCCCATTTTGGAAACCTCAAACAGAATTTTCTAACAAATGTCACTGTTTAAGTTAATATTTCCTGTTCCAGAAAGGTCTTGGAAAACCATTCACATTTGTACGTGCAAAGATCATCAGTTGGTTTTCTATCTACAAGATTCTGTGTGTGAACAGCCAATATTCTGTTAAGTTTTATATAATGACATCTCTTGAATGTCATGGTGGTGATATTACAACTCTGAAAGTACTCAAACATTTTATAAAAGATATATAATACATAAGGACTGTATATCTGCCACATTATAGGGTAGGTACATGCCTTGATGATGTAAGGTAAAGTGATCCCGTTACAGGCCCGGTGTGGCCCAGAGGGTGGGTAGAGTTATAGCTCTACTCTTCCATGACCGTGGCACTAGAAGGGGGTCTTGATGATGTGCAGTGCCTAATCCATAATAAAATTCATTTCACAGATGTACAACATCCTGAGATATTTGTGGTTATCTCAGCAGTGCTACTGAGGATTCTGGTCTTCTGGATGTGATGCTATTTGTGCAAGTGGTTCCTGATGTTTTGAAAGGTCACGGGTTTTTTTTTTTTTGGGGGGGGGGGGCTGCTCTACCATGAAGATGAAGGCACTGATCCTTTAATCCTTTGAAACATGAGGAACCACTATTGTGACAGTGTCACATCCCAGGAAACTTGAATACTCTATATAAAATACTGTTAGCCAGCAATACATTAGATTCTGTTTATAAATTATTACAGTGGTAGATTATGTGTGTGCAGACTGCTGGTTTTATTTCTTTATTATGTTCACAACTGTATAACCTTTCCATCTACTGATCTCTTGACAAGCAGAAGTTCATTTACAGGCAGCTTCTTAGGCCACAATATTTGGATTAAATTTTTGCAATACAGAAGAGGGTCATGAAGTAGTGCAAATGCTAGGACTTCATAAAGTTTTGATTGTAACCTGCAGGCATATTGGAATCTGAACTTCAACATGCAAAATTTGTACTGATGCACACATATTTCTTGCATGTTCAGGACATAATACAATGTGCTGCACTGAATAAACACCTGGGTGCCCAGATTTCATGAGCGAGAAAAGACAACACTATGCAAAACACTGTCATGAACTTACTGCCTTCTTGTCATCTACTCTAATATTTGACTAACATACTATAAACGTTTGGACCTAGAATGTTTTAGTTTTATTCAGAACAACTTTTGTTGTGTGTGGGGTACATTAATTTACAAAAATATACTTTGTATAATACCGGGACTCAGGAAAGAATTGACAGCAAAAAAGTAACTTGTAAAGTTGTCCTTGTCCATGCCATGAAACCAGTGCACAGAGTAGAGTTATAGCTTCACACCTTAACCTCAGCATTAGATGGAGATGAGCAGTAAACATCATGTCCTAGCCACTTTAACCCTGGGGAAGTACCCCTAATTTTGAAGGAGACACCTCTTCCATAGCATACAGTGTTCATGTGTTGTGTTAGTCTGGACATAAATCAATAATAGCTAGCACAAAGGGAAGATGTTACCTACATTCGTTATGTTACACATATTCTGCCTGTCTTATTGAGATGTGAAGCATGTCTGCTGCCAAAAGAAAACCAATTCCAAATCACCCTTTAACTGTCACTTGCAAAAGCAATTACTGCCTGGAATACTTACTCACTCACTCCATGGGGCAGAGTCCTTCTTGAGAAGCTAACTGGTTTTCAGCTAATCAAGAAATTCTCCACATTTTATGGAACCTGAAGATTCATTACCACATTCACAAGTGCCCGCCACCTGTCCCTGTCCTGAGCCAGCTCAATCCCACTTCCTGAAGTTCCATCTTTATGTTATTCTTCCAAGTGATCTATTTTCCTCAGGTTTCCCACCAAAACCCTGTATAGGCCTCTCTACCATTCGCGCTACATGCCCCACCCAGCTCATTCTTCTCAATGTTATCATCCGAACAATATTGGGTGAGGAATACAGATCATTAAGCTCCTTATTATGTAGTTTGCTCCACTCCCTTGTTACCTTGTCCCTCTTAGGCCCAAATATTCTCAACACCTTATTCTCAAACACCCTCAGCCTATTTTCCTCCCTCAATGTGAGTGACCAAGTTTCACCCCATACAAAACAGGCAAAAATATAGTTCTACATGTCTTAATCTGTATATGTTTGGATAGATAACTGGAAGACAAAAGATACTGCACTGAATGATAGCAAGCATTCCCTCACTTCCATCAGCTCTTAATTCCTTCCTGAACAGAATTTTGATTTGTTAAGATTGTTGCCAAATATTTGGACTCTTCCAACCTTTTAATGGAACTATTATCAATCTTTATACTGTGACTTTGTCCTGCATTCTTATCTTGAGACATGATCATGCACTTAGTTTTATCATCATTTACTTCTAGTCCAATCTCCTTACTAGCTGCTACAAAAGCTTTTGCGTTTTTCTGTATAGTATGTACACTTCCTGCCAGTATATTAACATCATGAGCATAAACCAGAAGCTGATGGGTACCATTTAATTTCAAGCCATCATGGTTTACATGAACCCTCCTAATGGCATACGCTAAAGCAAAGTTGAAAAGCAATGGCAATTGAGCATCTCCTTGTTTCAAACAATTCCTAATAGGTAATGTGTCAGACAAATTGTTACCAACCTGGACTCTGCTATACGAGGTGTGGCAATAAAGAAACTGGATTGCTTTTATTACTCATTTCCGGCCACGTCGATGATGAAGAGGAGGGTAGGGCATTGACCCGTGGACTTCCCTCTACCGTCACACAAAGGTTCATTCACGCGCATCGGTTAGTCTTACCGTGATCATTGTTAGAAGCGGATCGTGTGTCAAATTCCTCACAAAACTTGGAAAATCTGCCACAGAAACTTACAATTTGTTGACAGAAGTGTATGGTGATCAGTGTCTATCTCGCACGCAAGTTTTCGAGTGGTTTAAGGAGGGTAGGGAAT
>Ga0136643_10001294_pt1 | contig 30179 bp, 25 predicted proteins | sample TergutLab28metaG_FD_96883 | JGI IMG/M metagenome (GOLD analysis project Ga0136643, IMG submission 96883) | Labiotermes labralis P1 segment gut microbial communities from Petit-Saut dam, French Guiana - Lab288 P1 (version 3) (version 3) | ecosystem: Host-associated > Arthropoda: Insects >... | reverse complement strand
TATGAAATATTAAAGTAGCACCTCATTGATGTATATCGGCGTGTTGGTAGTGATCTTGGCTGCATGTCCATACTTGTTTCAACTGGATTGGTTGAGTCAGTCGTGCGCTACTGCTGTTTGTGTATGGTTGTGTTTTATAACCTCATTACGTTTGCGATGCAGGAAAATATCGAACAATGGTACGCTATCAAATTTTGTGTGAAACTCAACAAATCTGCCACAGAAACATTTGCTTCTTTAACCGAAGCTTATGGAGATGCCACTCTTTCGAGAACCATGGTTTTTAAGTGGCACAAAGCTTTCAAAGAGGGCCGAGAAAATGTTGAAGACAACCCTTGTTCTGGAAGACCAATCTCGTCAACAAATGATCAAAATGTGGAAACGGTGCGAGCTGTGATTGCGAAAGACCGCCGAATGAGTGTCAGGATGATTGCAGGACAGACAGTTAATCACGCCTTCTACAAAGATGTCTTGGAATGACTTCAAAAACGGGTTCAGCGAGTCTGAACGGACATTGCAGACCGGGTGCTGCACCATGATAACGCGTCAGCTCACACTGCGCTTTCAATTCGAGAATTTCTGGTGAAGAAAAACATTCCTGTACTTCCACATCCTCCCTACAGCCAAGATCTAGCTCCATGTGATTTCTATCTCTTCTCTAAATTGAAATTGAAGTTGAAGGGTCATAATTTTGGGATGATGGAAAACATAACCAATGAGCTACACACACTTACAGAAAATGACTTCCAGTACTGCTATGATCAGTGGAAAAAACATTGGACCCATTGTGTAACTTCCCGAGGGTCACACTTTGAAGGAGATAACTTGTAATTTCAGATGAGTCCAATAGACATTTAAATAAAAAATCAGTACACTTACTTTTGAGACAAACCACATACAGTCTAAGGTTGGAAATATTGTTTGCCTGAATGTGTAATTTTTAGTGATGAGTACACTTTTAACTACTTAGGACAAGTGAACACTCAGTGAGAATTTACAGGTGAGATGACCCACATGATTCTGTAATATGCACACTACAGCCTCTCAGTCTGCTGCATTCAAGTCTATGGTCCGATGACTTTTGTTGAAAAAACACATGTACCTGACAGTGGGTACCTACACACACAGGCTACAGAATTTACTGATCCTGCAACTTACAGTGAGCTGTTCAGATAGAAATGTTGCTGGTCAGCAAGCTTGTTCACTGCATAACCTGCATCAGCATGTGCAATTTTTTTTTTTTAACAACAGTTCCTCAGTCAAGAGGTGGGACCAATTCTCCAATTTCGTGGTGTCTTCGTTCATTGGACCTCGATCTGATGTATATTTTCCTCTGCAGGCACAATAGGAGTTATGTTTACCAGTCATCATTAGCAAATTATCTTCACCAATTACAGCACAGCATTACTGCAGAGAATGCAACAGGTATAACAGGCATGCCAGAGTCTGGAGAGACTGAATACTGCTCGGATGTGGGCCTCATCACTGCTGATACCCACTTTGAAGTTATGTAGCTGGATTCTGTACACTGTAACTTGAGGTCCTCATGCCACATACTCTGATCTGTCATAATGCAAAAACACACATATTTAAACTGTGAAACTACTTTTGACTGTATGTGTTCCATGGCCATGCATTAAAAAATATGCTATACTTATATGAAAAATCAACAAACGCACATTTATAAGCATGTTCAATCACATATTATTCTTCAACATCTTTCGGTCACTCTTGTGACCATCATCATAATCACCACAAGCGATCCATTCTAATGCACACCACATTACTTATCTAACAGGGTGTGAATCAACTACTCATCCATCAAACAACATAAAAACACCCTATGTTACTGTAGTTTAATGATAATATAATTTGATATTTTATGACCATAAGAAGCCCTACTGAAAAACTGAGTGTAACATCATGGGGTTTTACCATACATTTCATGTGTAACTGACAATTACATATAATGAAACAAGTATCTACATGAAAAAATAATTTTGTACAATTATTTGTATGCCGACTGTATTCTTGTTAGAAGACACCCTGCTGGTGGTCAAAGGAGTGACAAAAACTTGTTGGTGAAGAATACTAATACGTGATTGAACGTAATTATAAATGTGCACTTGCTTGTTTATCAAATAAAATACTTTTGACTTACTCTGTTTTGTATGCTGCTATACTGTTGACAGTTGGTAACTATATTAACCGTTACAATTTATCAAAATAACGGTATGTCAGAACACACTACAGTCTCACCAATGTCTGGAAAACACACTATTGCAGACAAAATAGGATTCAAAGATAGTCAATTGTTATTAATGTTACATATCTTCAGTGAAACTGTCTACTATACACAAGACTTCATGTCCAGTTCATTGCACAATATTTATTATTATGTATTATTATGATTGCATACAGCACATTATGCAGTTTTAATTCTAAAATTAGTAGTATTTCAACATTATATCTAATTATAGTTTGACAATGCAATATTAACACTGCCATTGATAGAGACACCAGTATGTATATTTTTTACCATTTACATACCAGTACTTGCAACATACGCCTTATAGTCTATGAAGTTTGGAGCTCCCTGAAGATGATCACAACCTGTGGCTGCATCATGTAGGAACAGTGAATGAGCTGGACGTGAAGGCTTTTCTGCAAGTCAGTTTTTGGTGTGATTTCAGACTTCCGCCATGAAGCAGATAAGATCTGCGCTCTACTAGGATATTACGCAGCATATAATGGTAATTCCTTACTGATATTTCGGGCCAACCTATCGGTCCCAAAATGTTAGTAAGAAATTCCCCATTATGCGCTGCATGATATCACAGAAAAGTACAGATCTCAATTGTGCCTGAAGGTAACTGTACATACCAAGTCATCAGTGTCAGTTACTGCCTTATGACTATAACGATAATACCCATCCTCCTCACACACTCCAAAATGTCAGTTTGTGACATATGTACTCTAATTGCCCTCCATGCATGACAATGCAAATATACCGAAATGATACATTAACTGAATAATGCAGTGCACCAAATATAAGGGATGCTTTAGCAAAGTGAAAATGGACTGCTGACCCCAGCCTGGATCACACCTTAACATCTGACACATACAGAAGTCAAAGAAGAAAGGGTACCATACTAAGGACGGACAGCATAGTAGGTTACTTTGTACATATTAATATTCAGCACTAAAGGTTACAGCTTACTGCATTCCCTTATTTTACAAGTGAATACATTTACATTGTTACATATTCTGCTTTGCGTATGGCAATTCCACTGTTCATATTATCATTTTCCCACCACTGTATTCAGTTACACAGTAAAATAAACTGCATTTCTGAGTATCAAGTACATTTCAGCTAACAATTTGAACAGTGACAATTCAGTCACATCCTTGTACCATTCTCTTAACAATATTTCAGTATTTATAATTACAATGATCAGTGTATATGTTATTACAAATCTGTGTTGAATTTAAATTATATTGAAAAGAACCAGTCATATTATTCATTTTTCAACAATTTAACATATTTCTTAGACTGTTCCCCAAGGCTCCATTTTGGGACCTATTTTGTTCCTTGTATACATAAACGATTTACCTAGACATGTCGAAGGCATAAAAATGGTTTTATACACTGATGATACTAATATACTTGTTGAGTATATGAAGTAAATGCGCTTAAACTCAAATTGGAATCTGTTATGCAACAGCGAAAGGTATTATTCCTGAACAGGGAACTTAATTTAAACATAACAAAAAAGAGTGCAATGTCTTTTCTTTCTAGCCAATGTAGACACCCCTGACAGCCACACATCTCATATAATAACAATGATATCGCCTACTGCTCAGCATTAAAATTCTTGGGTATGAATATCACTGAAAACCTAAACTGGCATATCAATGTATGCTCTTTGTGTGTGAGTCTGAGTAAGGTTTATTAGACTATTAGATATTTAAAGGATGTTACAAGTTTCCATATGATATGAACAACTGAATATGCTTACTTTCAATCACGCATGAAATATGGTAAAATATTCTAGGTGAGGGACAGGGAAATTTCAAACACAGAAAAAAGTTTTTCCATTGATTTCTAGTGTAAAGACTTGAGATTCATGTAGGCATATTTTTATTGAATACAGAATTTTAACTGTGGCCTTGCTTTATATCTTGGCTGTGCTGTGTTTTATAAAGAAATTCAAAGGGAATTTAAAACATAATTTTCATTTTCATGGCTATAATACAAGAGGCAAAACTGATCTACACACACAAAGTTGTAATAAAGCTTTATTTAAGAAAAATGTAAATATGGGTGTTAAGTTATACAACAGGTTACCTGAAAGAATAAAAACACTGAATGATTTTAAAAGTTTTATAAAAAGAAGTACAACTTTTACTCTTAAATAATTCTTTTTAAACAATTACGGAATTCCTGCAGTTTTACAGATATTAGTATTGGTGACAATGGTTGTATTTAATGGTAATTTGTACCAGCTATATATTACATTCTATTACAATTTATTGTGGGCTGGGATAGTGCAGTTGATATAGAATCTTGCTACAGGCTGGACGGTCCTGGGATCGAATCCCAGTAGGGGGTGAGATATTCTGCATCAGTCCAGACTAGCCCTGGGACCCACCCACCCCCTATGCAATGGATATTTGGTTTTTCCTGGGAGTAAAGCGGCCGGGGCGTGGTCTTGACCACCCAACCCCTTCTATCACCACGATTAAGGAAAAAGTAGAGCTATACCTCTACTCACCATCTAGGCCTTTGTGGCCTATTATACTGTGAACTTTACCTTTACCTTATATTACCTTCTATTAGTGCACCATTATTATATTATATTATATTATATATTTATTTATTTACTGAGCCCTGCGGATGCCTCCACCGACCGAAAAGGTACTCTGGGTATCGGTCCGAGGGCTGGCACTAATTTCGCCCTCGGTCCTTTGAGCGATCGAATCCCGATTAGTGGGGGCCTTGTGGTAAATGGTCAGTATATACAATGCACAACACACAAGAAATTTACCAAGTGATATTATTATTAATTTGACAGAGAATAAGATAAGCAAAAGGCAATTAACAATTTAATACAACGAATAGTAACATTGAAAGCAAACATGAACTTCTTTCTGCGCCGATTGTAAGACACGTAACAGATGTAATCTTACATGAATCATTGACTCGGCATCAGTCTGCCACTGGGAAACAGTGTACAATAAATAAGAGAGCAGTGCAATTATAACAGTACTAACAACGCTCTGGCAGACACACTAAAGAATACTTTACAAACGCCGGTCAAAACATACATATGTAACAAAGAACACAATCGGCCAGCTTCACCATTCAGCATGTCAAACATGACGTACACAAAATCCAATGCGAATAGCAAGACATTGCTTTATGAATACAGACAAATAACGTAACCAAACTTACGGGGCGGTTAGACTGCACCAAACCCCCTTTTGTTCCACGTGAGGCGCTACGCAGACGTCGGGATATGTTCCGACTTACAAACACGAAACTTCATTTTGGAAATAGGAGTCCAAGACAAAATTTTACCTGCGTGCATGTTCCATGCATCTGCGTAGCCCTCTAAGGAACAAGCAAAGACGGAGCTCCTGCTCCCGGGCGGCCCAAATGGAGATGACTTGAAGTTCCGAAGAGTTGTCGTCCAGTGATTTAGATCAGAAATATATCGTATAAAGAAAACTAGAGGGGGAACGCCCTCACCTTTCTCTTCCGTGTGGGCGGCCAATAGCCCGGATGATAGCCTCGGGGAAAGGAAAGGGGGAGGACAGAACCAGTTCTCCTTTGCCAAGGGCAAGGTCATGACTTGACCTAGAGCTGGTACAGCTCATTACTTACTTAATTTTTACACTACCTTCTATATACTGGCTTATTTTACTGACAAGGCCAATGTTACTATGTAACTATATGGATGAAAATGAAATAAATAAATAAGTTATTGAACATGGAAAGTCTATTTTGACATTCTGTATTCAGGGAATTGCTCTGTACCATCTGAACAATGCCTTCTTCTTCATCGACGCCATCATTAACATCATGCTCGGCTGCAATGCAAACACCGGGAAGTGTACTGATATCTCGCAATGTATGGTAAACTCGAGTAAACACTCTTTGGGTTGGTATTCTACAGTTCGGAAAACATTGCTGATATTCAGCTATGGCATGAACTGAATTACCGTCACAAAAACCGTACACATAAATCATATCTGCAACTGAAAATGTAAATGGCATCGTGAACGTAACAGATGCACCGATATGAGAATATGTACGGGACTAACAGGCACTCTACACTGTCGCTTCTACCGCCCACGCTTTTACGAAACTATCGCCGTACTGTTCTGAACATCAGGAGCTGGCACAGTCACTGTAATGTAAGTGATAAGGGTTTTTGAACATGTAGTAGTAGCTGAGTCATGCAATATACACTGGCCAGGCGAATACCCACCCACCCCACCTTCCCCACATTCCTTAAATACCTTCCAAATGTTGAGATATGAAAACTGGACTGTCTGTAGCTGGGTGGGTGAGTCAGGTGGCAAAAATAATGCTTGCAACACAAACGATAAGCCACCAAGTTGAGTACATCACCCACCAGCTGGTTCCATAAGACGTGGTTCAAATGAGGGCACGTACGGGAATTAAAAAATGCCCATAACTCCGTAACCATCCAAAATCGGACACATGTTCATATGAACTTTTTTGATCACAAAGACCTGGAAAATCACCTCCTGCAGTAATGTCCACAAATCATGAAACACCCTGTATATATCTCTACCATCAAATAAAGTTGTGTTAAACAAGTACATACACTCCACTCTAGTTAGTTGTTGTGTTATTGACCGACACGTCTGTATTTTATATGTATAAATAAAGTTGCGTGTTCTAAGTCTTTGACTTTGTGTATCCTGACATATGATTCTTTGGTGATAATGCTGCATGAAAAGAATTCCTTTACCTGTCTGCCTCTGTGTCTAATGCAAGTTGGTAAATTTTTACTTCTAAAATTGCAGTGCATGTGACTTCTGCTTTGCTTGTATGTGTATAACTGAATAAGTTGTTGTAATGTGACTCTTTGGTCTTACACACTACATCTGAAGCTGATAAGACCACCAACTTATAAAAGGTACTTTGTCCCAAGGTATATGGGGTAGCAGGTGGTCTGCTGCAAAGTGATGTAATGTTTATGATATGATGATGAACTAAGCTTTCACATATACTGTAAACCTATCTACACAGATACTACTGTCCCTTTTGCATCATGCCACCCAAATCACTAGACGTTTCCTGCTTTCATATTTCTAATTAATAGACTAAACACATGACAACTGAGGAGTGAAGCTAAGCACACCAGCATTCCTCACGTAGCTGACACGGCTCTGTGTGTACATGAGGTGATATCAATTTGTAACCAACAAATTTTAATGCCTACAATTAACAGAGCATAAAATAGATCTGACAGGACAGTATGTGCATGCCTTTAATTCAAAAGTGGTTAGAACACCCCTCTAAACAAGTAGGTGAACTGAAAAGCCAACTTTAGGTAACCAAAAGCCAAGGCATATCCAAAACAAGGACAGTCACATGACATGTGGTCCAGTAAAAGAAGTGTGACCTATGAGCAAATGAAGACCATAACTGAACGACCCTATACAAAAGTAGTTCCAAACCTGTGAGATGCGGACCCCCAGTATTACTCCAGGGGCCCAATGAAGCACGCAACTTCACAGTGAGTCTGTCAGCACTTCATTTCTTCTGTTATTTATGTAAGCAAAACTGAACTCATTTACATTTGTCAGCATGCAATTTTCTCAGTTAACAATGCCTAAAGAAACCACTGTGCGTATGATGGGGTCCATGAAAATTTTTGAACTTATGAAGGGTCCTCACACTCAGAGTGGAAACTACAAGTGTACAGCATCCATAAAATTGTAACTGAATTTTTTCCAGTAAAAGAATAGCTGTGTGGTAGTGATCCAGGTTTGGGTGTGGGCCTATATAATGTCACATCTTCATAAGAACAAAGGATACGCTTCTATCTTTATTGAGCTTTTCCTGGAAGTGTGCTAATGTTTGTTTTAATCAGCACCAGGGCTCTCAATAGGTGAGAGAAGGTAAGAGGGAGATGCATATACATTCTGACCACACTAATCAACTAACATAACCCATCAACAATCATAGGTTTATGAAGCCACCACACCATTCAGTGGAAGATAAAGAACAGTACATCTGGAGTGTGTGATGCGAAAACATTAAAAGCAACTCCTATGCCAATTATCTTTCGACTTGTACCTCACTCAGCTGCAGGCTGCACAGCATCAATTGGATCTAAGACACAGCCATGTGGTTGGAGCTTCAAATGACTGAGGTGGGCTGGGATCAAACTCCATTTCATATGGAATATGCCACGACCCATCACTGCTGACCTGAGCCATTGGATTGAATGTCAAAGGAAGCTGTAACAAAGTAGACATGCCCTAAATATACAGAATTCCTTTCATTATCTCAGTAGAAATAGGTAAAAAGAATTTATCCAATGACAAAAATATTTTTCCTTGAATTTTATTAAATCCCTCATTCTGAAATATTTTTCAAACATCAGTTATATATCCAAATGATATACGCAATTTTGTGTCATATACCAACGTTTTTGTGTTCAGCAGTTTTTAATAAACCTGATACATGCAAAAACTCCTACCAAGCAAGGTTGTTAATTAAAGTGGGGAATATGCAGACCAAAATAAAACCTGTCCAGGAACTTGTCATGTATATATCCCACACATTTCACAAAAAGTCATTCAACTCTTCGACAAAGTAATACGCACACATGTAGGAAGCCCTCTACATTATGCAGTCACTTTCACCAAAAGCAAAGGATGCTTAAAAACAACCTTGCAATTGCAATAAAAACACCCTACACCCAGGCTACCAATGTGTGCTCTACATGAAATTCCCATGTTATGAACGAAAGCAATTTTTCAAAACCATATATAAAGCAACCAGTTTTGCTGTGTTGTTCTCATTCTGTAACTGTACTACAACTATATGCCACACAAGCAAATACCACTGTCTTTTCGTATACTAATACTGTTCTCTGAATGCTAACAATATTTGTGCATGTGCAATGTTGTTCATGTTTACCATGGAATAGAAATTAGGTCACAATGAAACATGAAACTTATCAAGACAGGCACACATAATCACTATAGGAAAGGTAAAGTGATCCTGTTATGGGCCTGGTGTGACCCAGAGGGTGGGTAGAGGTATAGCTCTACTCTTCCTTGACTGCAGCACTAGAAGGGGGTGAGTGGTCAGCAGCATGCCCCAGCCGCACTTTACCCCCAGGAAAGACCTGGTGCCCATATTACAGGAGGCTGGGTGGGCCCCAGGGCCGGTCTGGACAGGTGGAAAATCCCAGACCGTCCGGCCCATAGTCAGTCGCTATACCGACTGAGCTACCCAGCCCACCACTATAGGACAGTAAATACAATTATATATAAGTGTTCTAATCTAAAACCACTACATAGGTGTTGTAGTCTAAAACCACAGTCTCGTCATTCATTAAACAGTCCAAAAGCAATATATCCGGAAGCCAAACTCTTGAAGATTTTTTAGTAAAGGTTCTGTTAACCCAAATGGTGCCATTAATTTTTAGCTACATACTGAGGAGTCTGTTTAAGACATGTGACTGTCCCCACCTTCTCTTGTGGCCTCAATGACAAGGGTTTACTGGATGAATGTACAAGTAAACCTACTGCATACCTCAAGGTCATTCTACATCTGTACCTGAAGGTGGAGGCAGAAGAAGTTTCCCAAACACTAACAGTTCAACACTAGAATGAGACAGCTGATAATCCAGGAGGATCTTCTTACAGTGGGGAATCTACCTAAAAAATACTCTAAATATAATTAATGGCTTCTGTTGGTACCCTGCTCTGGTTCAGGGGAACATATAAGCGTGAACAGAAATTAATCTATTCATGAATAATGCTGGTCAAAGCAAATGTAATTTATATTTACTATTAGGCACTAATGATGTAAATTTGTACACTACCTAGAACTGGTTAATGTTTCTTGTAATTACATCACACTGTTGAAAAACTGTAGTTAACCCTTATAGTTGCACTTTCGTTGTATAATGGAATTACACTTCAACTGGTGAATAATATTGTTATCACCCCTGTGGTAACACAAATATTGTAATTGCCCTTTGCAATATAGTTGTGGTGATTTATGCTGTAAACACACTAGTTACACTGTTAACTATATGTGTTTTAGTGGCTCGAAGTTACACATGAACTAGCTACTATACACTGATAATATGTGCACAATACTTCCTGTAATAGTTGGGCATATTTCAGACGACAACCTTTGTATTAGTATAAGTTGCAACCGTCTCATGCAGCATTCAATTTACATGTGTGGATCGACACTGAGCCAACTGATAACTAATTACTGATAATATTAACACCACAATTCTTGATGACTGTTGCACTGTAATGTACCCTATGTACATGTTTCACTAGTAAGGTTTCCTCCTTGAAAAACTGCATTTATTGTAGGATGGCTTCCCCCGTTTTGAAGACATGCCTGTATGTGTCTGGTTGAGCGTGGAGTTGTTAGCCAACTAACTAGCAAGAGATGCTACTCGCCCGCCTATCCTGGCTTGATACGAAGAAAGTGAACCAGTTTGATCTGGAAAACCCTGTCATGCAAGCAGGAAAGTTCTGGAACAGTCTCATGACGCTTACATCATCTGCCTACGCCCTGGGAATGTTACTTAGGCATTAGGAAATGCACTAACATGATGCAAACCCTTGGTGACAAATGCAAACTTGAAAATAATGCACAAAATTTAACCCTTGCATGAACAGCTTCTCTAACAGTTATATTTGTCTAACCTATTTTCTATTGGTTAAAAGGCAAAGTTTACACCGATGCCTTGCAATGCCTGCGTGCAGTAGCTGGTTGAAAAGTAAAGTAAAAATACAAAGTATTATTTAAAAATAAAATCCCACTCTCAATCGCTGTCAAAATGTAAGTCATATACCAGTATTTATGTTGGAATGTGATCAGTTTTGTCATGAGTCTTTTCCAGTTACCTTCAGCTGCACTTTTCCAGCCTCAGTAATATAGCGAAGCTGACACTGATGCTGTAGCTGCCACCGTCTGAATGTCGATCTAAGACTCTGATTCTTGAGAAGATATGCATGGCCTCGCATAAGGTCTTTAGAGAGGAACTTAGTCCCCATGCCACTGTACAGTGCAGCATACAGCAGTAAGGGGTCATCCCGAGTCCTGTTGTGAAATTTAAAACACAACTACGTAAGACAACACACACACACACACACACACTTTTAATAACACCATAGTGCCTTGTGAATGTAGAGTAGGTCAGCAGTTAACACTGAGCTGTTTTAAATTAAACTTTCTGTCAGATAAAATTCAAAGTTGTCCCTGATCAAATCATGACGGTATATAGGGGAACTGAGGGATAGCTCTGCTCATCTGCAACCTCAGCACAAGATGGAGGTGAGTGGTTAACTTCATGCCCTGGCCACTTTAGTCCCAGTAAAGAACCCCAGTACCCATTGAATAGGAAGCCTGGTATGTCCCAGAGACAGCCTGAATGTTTTGGAGAAGAGATGTGAACCCTGGACAGTCCACTCGTAGCTTAAGAAGAAAAGGGAGCTTGTGCTACCTTAACTATATGTAATAAGTAACAAAATGCACGTTGTAATTTCTGACATTCTTATTGATGGATGAAATTACACTTATTAGGCTCATGTGTTCCTTCTAAAAAGATGTTTCACACACAAATTTTAGGTCGAGTGAACTTTTTAAAACAGCTAAAAGAATGCTCACCTTGGTTCACTTTTGGTTCAAATAAGTGGACAACTGTTTGGTTCAAATAAGTGGACAACTGTCACTTCACAACAAGAACCAGTTTTCAATTTACCGTTTAAGCATGTACAGAAATGGTAATTTGTCCCTGTTCACACCATGGAGGTATATGGTGTAGCTCCACTCATTCTTAACCTCTACACCAATGGGTGAGGGTAAGTGGTCAGCTTCAAGCTCTGAATGTTTTACCTATGGGTAAAGGTGGCACCCCCCCATCCAAACACTCATTCAGTAGGAAGCTGGGTAGGCCCCAAACAGCTGGTTTGGACACTTTAAAGAAAGGAAAAACTTACTGTCCCTTCTGGGAATCAAACCACGATTCCTTGATTCTGTGACCTGTAGCCTAGTCCAGGGGCCCACAAATCTTCCATAAAGCTAGAAGCCACCTTAAAATTCCAAGTGGCAGAAGGTTTACCTGAAGCAGGTTCCATACTGAGGATCCATTAACATTAGGTACCACCATACAAAATTTAGTAACCTATGAGTTGTGTTCAAAAAGAGACTGAACTGTTTAAACAGCGTGCAAACCAGCACAGAGAGCACACTGCGGCTACTGAGCACACTCATTGTCAGGTTTTGACAACAAACTGCTATTTTTCCCATTTCACTATGAGCATTAGTCGTCGAGCTACATCCGCTGAACTGATCATGTGCACAAGCTGTTTGTCAGATTAGTGACAAAGTAACAATGAAATTGAAGAACAATGTGTGTGTGTGTGTGTGTGTGTGAAATTTTGCTGCAAACTTGGTAAAAATTTTACACAGACATTTCAATTGCTTAACCAAGCACATAGGGAGGACTGTATGAGCTGAACGCAGTGCCATGAGTGGTTTAAGCGTTTTAAAGAGGGAAGAATGTCGGTCGGTGGAGATCCCAGGCCTGGACGACCTTCCACATCAACAAACGATGACCATGTCGAAAGAGTTTGTGCTGTGATACATGGAAATCGTCATTTAACCATCTGAGAAGTTGCTGATGAAGTGGGCATCTGCATAGGATCTAGCCATCAAATTTTTACTGAAAAAACAGATGCACTGTGTCAGTGCAAAATTTGTGCCACATTTGTTGACTTATGATCAGAAAGAGAAACATGTTGAAATCAGTCAGGAAATGCTTGCCAGTGCAAATGGTAATGAAAAATTTCTTAAGAACATCATAACAGGAGATGAGACGTGGGTTTACGGGTATGATGTTGAAACCACAATGCAATCATCACAGTGGATAGGGAAAGGGTCTCCTTGACCAAAAAAAGCACAGATGAGTTGGTCAAAGATCAAGGTGATGTTGGTTGTGTTTTTTGATTGGAATGGCAATGTCTATCATGAATTTGTACCACGTGGTCAGATGGTAAACAAACAGTTGTACCAGAAGTTTTAGTGCGTTTGAGGGATGCTGTGTGCAGGAAGAGGCCTGAATTGTGGGAAAATCGGACTTGGATGTTGCATCATGACAATGCGCCAGCTCAAGTGTCACTCCTCATCTGCAGTTATCTGACAAAACATCAGACATCCATTGCAACCCATTCACCCTATTCTCCGGACTTAGCCCGAGCAGACTTTTTCCTGTTTCCTAAACTTAAAACCACTTTGAAAGGATGTTGTTTCCAAACCATAGAGGAGATTCAGGAAAATGCAATAAGAGAACTGTGCGCCATCACAGAAAGTGCATTCCAGGAAGCAAACAATGGAAGAAATGTTGGGAATGGTGTATCGCCAGTAGAGGGATTACTTTGAGGGGACAGTGCTTAAAATGCTGTAAAATGAGCAATAAAGTCTTTATAGCAAAAGTTTGGTCTTTTTTTGAACATGCCTTGTATGTGGACTTGGCACCTGGTGTGTGTTCACCCCTGGCCTAGCCACTATACTGACTACACTATCCTGGCATCTTCATTTATGCATTTACTAAGATCCAGCAGTTACTGCATAAGCTTCAGACATATAACATTTATTCTGAATGAAGGCATCATGATGTGCTTGAAAATCAATAAGTATTACACAAACGTATGTCAGCACAATCTATTTATTCTATAGTACGGCTACATGTTTTGACTAGATGTTAGTCATCTTCAGGCCCCTACAATTAATTTACCAGATGCTTTGTCCACTTTGGGATCCCATAGTGTTTACATGTGGATTACTTATTTGCTAGAGCTTTTAGAAAAGTTATAACAATACTCTGTAGTTATAACTTTTCTAAAAGCTCTAGCAAATAAGTAATCCACATGTAAACACTATGGGATCTCAAAGTGGACATTGCATCTGGTAAAGTAATTGTAGGGGCCTGAAGATGACTAACATCTAGTCGAAACATGTAGCCGTACTATAGAATAAATAGATTGTGCTGATGTACGTTTGTGTAATACTTAAACTCTCACTGACAGCACTGTACTTATCTTCCTATGTGGTGAAATCCCACAAAATTGAAGTCTTAAATTTATTTTGTTTTAAATAATTGGCATATAGTGGTTAACCAATCCTGTAACTAACTCTCACCATAGACCAGACAGCATCTGACGTGATGATACTGCGCTAAGAAATTCATCATTTATGGATCCCAAACGTTCATTGCTCTTCTCATCAAAACTCATTCCTGGTCTCTGTCCTGAGTCTGATGGCCCATTCCACACCTGTACACATTCCCTCTTTACTTCATAAAGTACACTTTTTACATGATCTAAGTTTCACAACTTCCCTGCTGCCACTGGTTCCTTGTAGGTAACAAGTAAAAGAAGGGAAGCTTAGACCCTTCACAAGCCCTCTCAAATGTAAACAATTTTCTCCAACACTCAGCAGTAAGACTTCCAATCTATACCACAGCCAAAAACCAGTCATCTTATTTGAACACGGAACTTAACAGTTACAGTTTTCCAGTAGCAGACAGTGGGTGTTTCATGCTGATGCTAACTCAAATATTAAAACCCATCCACACCTGGTGCCTGCCTACCTGCCTCAGCACACCCTGTAATGCGCACACTGCATTAGTAGTGCAATATACTCATATAACATAACATGTAACCTTCAAAATAATTGAACAAAGGGATGCAGAACCTATTTGGCCAATTTTATTCCAATTCTCAGTGCTTGCTTTGCAATATGTCCACTAGTGATCATACCAGGACTTAAGAAACACTCTCCAGTGACAAGAGAATCTTGCTGACTAATCAGCATCATGTACAGAGCAATGAAGTAACTACTGTTACTTCTCAGATTCCTTTCTCTTTGTTACTACTAGATCTACTGAGAAAATCTTTTCTTTCTCATGATGCCTAGTGAGTCAACATCCTATAATGCCATCACTTACCAACAGCCACCTTAACTATAAAAAGTACAAGCTTATAAACTTCATGCAGTGAAAAAACAATTTCCTGTGAACCTGTTACATAGTGCAAGAGTAATAAAAGCAGAAACCACTTTCTTGCATTGAATATGTAAACATTAAAAAAATATGCTGATACTTACAAGTTCTCAGCCAGGAACACATGAGCATTTCTATAGATATAGTCCATGTAGGAAGGTGACCAGGTTTGCATGTGCTTCCGTCCCAGAACAAGGACTTTCTTTGATTTTCTTACAAAATGCTTTACAACATGATGTAACTGCAAATGAACAAGAACCCTGTGATCTGTCTCATACATACATATAGAAGATTACTATATAAATACACTCATGCAAGAAGGCATATTTATATTGCCACATGTATAACTCTATACAATATCAACCCTCTCCATGTCATTTTTCTTCTGATAACAACAGAACATTAACATACAGTTCAACAAACTACTTTCAAAAACCTCTACTGAATTATAAATGTATATTTTGCATCATATAAACTTTACAGAATATGAAGAAAAATGTACATTCACAATGCTGCTGATAATTACGTATTCCAGCATTTATAAATTTCTCTCTTACTCAAACATGAAAGATTAAAAAAGAGCTACAGAAAGAAACATAAGCTCTCACCATACTGGAAGAACTGCATGTAGGGTGTAGGGGCAGAGGAGAGTATCTGGATTTAGAGATGGAAAGTACCAGCAAGATGAAGGAAAGCACATAACAAACAGCTTCATAATTTGTCCATGATGATGATTAAAAACTGGGCAGGACATGCAATACACATATCGCAGAAGAAAAATTCTTACAGGATTTTACTTGGTAAACCTAATGTGAAGAGACTACACGGAAGACATGTACATATCGCAGGATAATACTAAAATAAATTTTATATAAATATGGTGCAATGGCATTTAGTGGACACAAATGGCTCCTGATAAGGCATACATGGTTGGCTCTTGTAAAAAAGGATATAAACCATTGGGTGACATAAAGGCAGGATACGTCACACCCAGCCGAGTGACTACAGACTACTCAAAAAGGACTCTGCCCCATCCAGCTTAGAGAATTATTCAAAATTTCCAATGTACATGAAATATGACCATGTTCAACAGTATACTTAAATAACTGCAGTGTTTCCAATTCAAATTTTCAATGAGCAAGGAAGCAGTCTATCAGTATCACTCTGAAACACTAATGTGTCGAAATGCACACATTTAGTCACATTGAGATTCCCGCATTACTAGACAGTTGGGTTACAAACACACCTTCTGTCAAAACTGTGTAAAAAAAAAAAAAAACTTCTTTTCAATGTCTTTTCTTAAAAACATAGCATGCATAGGTATTAAGGGTCTTTCAAGTTTTTCCTGTCTCCTGTAAAATTGTGTACCAGTGAGTTATAACAAATTGCTGTTTCAAGAACAATATGTAATATAAATTTGCTGATACTGTTATTATACTCACTGCTCTTGCCTGTGACTGGGGTGACAATGTCTTCTTAGACCCACCTGTGAAGGCAACATTCAATCCATCAATTACCATATCATATGGAGCAGTCATTTTGACAAAGTGTAAGAATCCTTTTATTTCTTCAGGTGTCGTATTTCGGAATACGTCTTTACCAACTACAACTCTGTCCATGAAAGCATACTGCAATGTTTGAAATTCTTCCTCTGTTATAGTGATGGTATTTAACTGCTTCTGGCATGATTTACAGATACCTCTGAAACAATTCATAGTACATTCTAACCTCATCTTAAAGTATTTTGCTTTAAACATCTTAGTTCGTTTGTTGTTAGTAGAAAGCACTTCCAATAAGAAGTACTTCACCATCATCCACCCACCAAACTAACGCCTACAAAAAAATATCAATTCAGTGCACTCAGTGAATGACAAATTACATAAAAAGTAAGAGAATATACTACAACAACAGAAGTGGGAAACAGATGCCCTAATGTGAAAGTATCAGGGGAATTTGGAAATGATTTGAACTTAACTCATTTATATTAATTTCATTATCTTTAGGCTGAATACTGGACAGCTGCTAGCTTGACATATTCCCCTCCTGGGTTATACATAGCTGCCATCTCCTTGGAAGCCTCTAGATGGCTTCACAGAACAAATTGTTACATGTGTTAAAATACCACTAACGGACAGCTGCCTGTGCACTTCCCATGCCAGTGTTGAAGTTCCATACCCAGCTGAACATAGTACTGCATGCTGTGCTTGTTCTTCACAAATTGCAGATAACTGATAACAAATATCTAACAGGGTAACACCTTCTTTCCACAGGAACCACATGGTCCATATCTGTCCATGACAATCACCTTCCATTTTGCACTTGTCCACATGCTTCGACCCCACTAGACTGGGTAATGATGCAGCAGCTTTTGACAGGCAAGCACAACTAGGGCCATTTGGTAGTCAAATATTGTACTAAGACTACACTATCAGATGATAACTTTCACAAACTCATAGCTTATTATTTGTTGAAACAGCAGCCCCTGTTGAAATGAATTCTGAACACCTTTTATATACATGAAACAGAAAATAATACTAGAATTTCCTCACTCATTGTAACACACTTTCATCTCTCTTTCACCTTCATATAGTACTACCTGTCCACTTCTACCATTCCACACCATTTAATATCACATTACACTACACACAGCTACTGAAAATGAATATCCTGAAGAGGTTTGATTCACAAAGGCTCAAATCTGTAATGACAAATCAGAAACATTTGACCACAAGAATCAAGCTGATGGCTGTGCTAGAATCATCTCATATCCCAAAACTCTATACATAATAAAAGTCATTGCTACTACTAATAAAATAAGTATAAAAGAAACAACCGCTAAGCTAACCTACAACCACTGTTTACTATACAACACTAGGTTTAAGAAAAGGAATTCGAACAATTAATTATTCCTAAAGAAAACATAAAAGTACACCAACTTACAACATTAAAACACGTAATAATGCCTCTGATTCAATGCACTGTATGAAATGAAAACATGAAAAGTACAGTACCTACTAGAGCAACAAGGAGGTCTTAGAATATAAACGTATCAGCAAAATTTAAAAGAAATGCTACATACTATGAACAACCACACAGTCAAACTTCTGACAAAATGGGGGAAGAAAAAAAAAACCTCTTTTCTACTCACAGACTATTAGAAAGCATTAGAATTCCTAAACTATTCAGGTATAACAAAGTAGGTAATAAAATGCTCAAAATATGGGGAAAATATGTAAATGCACTTAATATATGTAGTACAGCAAGAAAAAAGTAAAAGGCACTTGCAGTTCACAAGGCGTAATACTACTAACATACAAGCAGAAAATTTCCATCAAATACTACTGAATTAGAGTGCCAAATACAACACAGCACTGACAGTTTTGCTGGCATTGTCACATTAGAACATGGAGAAACAACATCTGAAAAGTAAAAGTGTCACAATATTCTATGTATGACTCGATACAATCAAAGGGTAAAAATAAAAAATAATGCAACACATCTGTGACAACATTAAATTTGTAACAAACTGGTGTAGCAAATTGTGGAAATTTAGAAATGGCAGGGTAACAGTCAGCCCAGTGATCAGTGATATGTCTGCGTGTTTTTTTCACTGGCAGAGATTCAGTCTGTATTAAATGCATCACATAGCCTCAAAGTTTCACAATCACAGTAATATTTATAACTAATAATGTGACAAAGGTTTATTACAGAACCTATGGGTAGTTTTATAATCTATCTCCATCAAAACGACCAAGGGATAGCCTTCAGAATAGAGTGGTATATGTTTATAAGATGTTATACCAGTGATATGTGGCACTGCAACCTTTGGTTGACACAAGAAAACCTAGGCGCCATGAAATTTGAAGACGGGGGTTTGGTATGGCACAATGTCCTAAAATATGAAGACACTTGCTTTCAGTAAACATACGATGGGTGAGTTAGTCTTCATTGCATTATGTTATATTACTGCTCAAGTTAGTTTAAAAAGGATACCACAAAATTAACTGAACTTAATTTGAACAAAAACTTGTATTAGATGAGTTTAGTTTTTGTTAGGTTAGTGCATTCACTTGGGTTGTGAATATGGAATAACAAAATTTACCAGTACATGTATCTCATTATTTCTGCTTATAGTACACATAGTTCATTGGACTTCTATTTGGTGTGTAGTCTGCATTGGACTAGCACTGGTTAGGTTAGTGTTCAAGCTGAGGTTTTATTATGATACAACATTACAATATAAGGTCACAATGAGCGTCAAGTAATACAAAACACAGTAAAGTATGTACATTTGCTAATTTAGACCTCTAGTGATAAAAAATTGGTCATCTAATTGCTTTCTTTGCAACTCTGACTATCATGCTATTAGGTTTGTAATCTATACAAACTACATTTCAGACCAACAGTGACAAACACATCACAGTATGCTGAAGGAATACCCTTTAAAATATAACTCACTACCAACATGACAATAAGAGCTAAATATTGACTTCAGCCAGCCATGGTATTCTTTTACATTCTGCAGGAAAATTAAGTTAACAAACAATGGACATTTTAAAGATTATTTATAACATATGGTTTCTACTACAGTTTGAAAAGGATGTTAGGTTACATCTTCGAAACACCTAAACCAGACATATACAAATCCTACGTCCCTGACCAAATTTTGTATCACAGTGCTTGTACTTCCAGCATAATTACTAAAGTCTGTTTACTCTCAAGAAAAAAAAAGTGTCATTTCACATGCACAAAGCAGCAGTGCTAGTGAATAGTGACGCTGTGCATTACTTCAAACTTCCAATGCGACGCAAATGAGACCTTTGCTCTACTGGGCTGTTATACAGTGGATATCGGTAGTTAGTCACCGATGTTATGTTGCAGGACAACCTGTCAGCCCCATTTTCAAGGAAAACCGACTGGTCCCAGAATGTCCGTATCTAACTTCCAATCTATGCTGTGTAACATCCCAGGACAGCAACGATCTCAACAGCGAGGTTCACAGGTAACTAAAGAAATCCGAGTCCTCAGTATGGAATATGCTTCATGTCAACATTCTGGGTCATAGCAACCCAAATTTCTAGAAAATTTGTGGATCCCTAAACTGAACAAAGAAAGTTCATGTTCCCTGTACTCGTTCAACATGCCAGGGACAGTAATATGCAAATGGAAATAAAGCTCAATGAAAACATATAGACACAAAACCAAGCTATGAGCTTAGCAAAGTACATGGTAACTGCCACTGCCTTAAGACTGAGCAAAAACAAAGGCAAGGAATGTATTACCTGTCAGTCACAGTTGAGAACTCAGCATGCACCTTTGTGTCATGACCCGCCATCTCCTGATAATACACTCTTATCCGTTCAGCTACATCCTTTGTTGGTTTCAAGCCATTCTCAATGAACATCTTAAGGAACTCTTCTACCATTTGCCACCTAAGTTTGTGACTTGGGAAAGTTCTGTGACAATAATCCAGCTGAGTGTGAAACACTTCTGGTCTTATGTTCCGTCCCTGCTGCAACATTTCACTGATCAGCCGTACACTTATGTTTGGTTCATCATTATCATAGGCAGTCTCAATTAATACACTGTACACAGTGCTTGCAGGAGAACAAGTCAATTTAGTCATATCAAGAAGATCCAGCCCCAACTTCCAATTACGTGTTAAACACAGGCCCAGGATTGCATTTTCTGCTGTGTATGCATCCATTATTGGGCATCTTGAACAAAGATCTTTGTACATAGACATTATGAGTTGTTCATCAGTGCCTTTCACTCTACATAAGTAACACATTCTCATAAACTGTGCTATAGTAGCAATATTGAGTTTCCTGCCAGAAACAGTGAGATGTTCTAGGTAAGACAAGCCCACATCCAGCTGCACAAGTCTGCCACACAGTCCTATTATAATAGCATCTATATTATAATGATGGATTGCCCTGTTTTCAGCACACACTTTATCTTTAATTGTTTCCCATTCGGGGGATGAAAGTCGATTCCCTTTTGAAATAACTGAAGCAAGAAAATCATCACTCTGTGCAGTATCGTTGTCATTACTATTATCACCGTCCTTTTCGTCCTGAGACTGAACAACAGCATATGTACCACTCTTTGGGATGCCACTTGAGAATGAAAGTGTTTGCTTATGCAGTGAAGTTGTTCTGAAACCTGGAAACACATTCAGAACTATGCATTTACATTCCCGCGTTCGTGTATTCCCACCGTGTAATACACGCCGTAAGGTTATGAATGTCTGCAAACACTTCTGTGTCGAAAATATACACTTCAAGTGCCCTGACATGATGAAAACGTATTAATCTGAAGCAGGGAGAAAATGTGTCCCTGAAGCTAAAATATACACGGATTAAATCTTTTCTTCCCTGCTTTATACATTTCACAAATGGCCCGCAAGTTTACTGTGAAACATGCAGAATAACACTGTAATAATGTCTAATGCAGTTCTATGCACCTCAGTTGCGTTACAACTATTGTGGATAAAGTACTCATTACTTCAACGACAGTTTAATACATCGCAGCCAATTCGTAGATACCGTCATACCCAAACACTGGTATGTGAGAGGATCATTCCCATGTGCACATTCGTCCACGGATCAGAAGTAGCGCCTTTCCTCATTCTACCCGTTTGAAATATGTGTAATTTTACTACATGAACCAAGTGTTCGTATTAAATTTCAAAATATTACGATTTCATGTGTGTAATTCCAATCCCTCACCACCAACATACAACACTACGCTGTAACCGCCGAAATACCACACTATTCATGCCGACTGCCACGTTAGCTTCCATGACACTTATCGTTGAAAAACCTGCAGTATTAATCTGTGATTTGTTGTGCCAACTGTAGTTTTAGGAATTCGCAGCATGCAAAGAGATATGGGGGAATTTATTAATCATTGCCCCTATCGAACAGAATGGTGATAAAACCTGTGTTTAATACTAAAAAAGTCTTTTAATTTGTAAATGTAATACCTGCTGCCATTCTCATAAAATACACTTCAGTAGCGAAAGCCACAGTAGTGTCTTCTATTAATATGCAGAGACTTCTCATCTGTGTGAAAGATGAGTCATTGTCTTTCATCTAAGCAATGCACATTAGAAGGCCACTACACTGTTTACGTAGATGTGAACGAAAGCGAAAGGCAACAAACAAGAAACTGGAACTGGACCAATGGTCCAGCCCTTTCACTTATCATGTCAAGGGAGTGACCGCTCGAACGACGTAGTAGGGATAATTTGTCTTGATCCGTAGCAAGGGATGGCTAAAATTTCTGTCTAAATAGAGCAAAAATAATTTAAGTTTGCACAAACCATCATCTGTGTTTGGGGTCACGAAAATTCTATTGCTGTTCGCGGCAAAGGAGTTTTGTCGGCGTATTATGTTACGTCACGCGGTGGGAAATGGCTGATTTTACATCCAAGAAAGATATGCTGTACTTTAACAAGCCTGAGGGTTCCTTTCGTCCAAGTATGAGAAAAAGGAAGTAAATGTGAAGGAAATTAAATTTTATGTTCCTGAAGTAGCATGCAAAATAAATGAAATGAACCAACTGGGATAGAGCAATGGCAATGATGAAGAAAACGGCCGATTTGAAGACACGGAACAAGACAAAAGAGATTCCAAAAGTAAAGAGGGTGGAGAAGGCCAGAATTGCCTTGTTTCCTGCAAGAAGACCAAAAGTGAGAATGTCACAGGGGTCAGAAGAAGAAGGTGCCAGCTGATTCCTTTGACTCATACTAATAGCGTTGCTAGTTGTAAGGCTGTGGTGATAAATCCAGGCCCCCCGTCGGAGCAGGCTAAATTCGCCAGGATTCTTACACACATGAGAAGACAGGAAAATGAAAGCAAAGTAAACTAGAAACTTCCAGAAGTCCACAGCCAGTAAATGCGCAGCATGATGAAAGAAACCAATGATATGAGAGGGAAAATGAGATATCAGCGAAACAAAAAAAAAAAAAATGCGAGAAAAGAGTCCAAGAAGACGGAGCAGACAGTGAAAAACTCAGAAATGTGGCGATAAGAGATTGACAACAAAGTAGAAGATTGGCTGGGGGAAGGCAGAACGAAAAACAACTGTAAACGCCTTCTTTAAACTGTCTGGTTTACGGTTACTAAACTATACGAAACTCCTCGGTTTACAAGAGATATTTCAAGGGATATTTACTGGGAAATGTCAAGCCGATTCTAACAGCTACAGACTACCTTTCGTTAAAATTCACATAGCTTAATTTTTAATTAATTAATTTATTTATTTATTGTAATTTCTTGAAATATATTCACTAATCAATTACAATACGAAAAATAAAATAAGTAGAAGAAGTTGAACAGTGGCCACGCGATCCAAGGCGTGAGTCTGCGGCCGCTCTCCAACTGAGATTGCGGGTTCAAATCCCGCCGGAGGCATTGATGTCTGTCTCGTGTGAGTGATGTGTGTTGTCAGGTACAGGTCAGGCACAGCAGCACACCAGACAGCCATCCATACAGAGTGAAAAATACCAGTGTCGCATAGATACAATAATTTCTCCTCATGATGGGCACATAGTTGCGCGAAACAAGTAGAGAGGTTGAAATAAATATACTAAGAATTACTTTGCACCTAGTTGGCTTCATTTGAGAAAGATAACTACGTCACTGTTCAGTCTAACACCTTCAGCTGCCAATAGTTTTAACAGACAATTTCGGTTTTGCCCACGAATATTCCCGGCGTCATATATTGTGTTCCTGTCCGGACGCGGCTCATTTATAGGCGCATTCGCAAAGTTGCACAAAGCGATTATTAGCTTCGTCATTTCTATCTTTCTCTCTGTCCATCTGTACAGAACAACTCGTCTCCCGCAGAACGAACTTTCACGAAGTTTGGTATATGAGTATTTTTCGAAAATCTGTCGAGTAAACTCAAATTTCGTGAAAATCTGAAAAGAATAACGGGTACTTTACAGGAAGACAGATACCCATTTATGCTACTACCACGCTCGGCTCTTCTTTAGAATAAGAAATGTTTCAGACAGGGGCCGTAGACAAAATCAAAATACCCACTTATACTCAATAATATGGAAAATTATGGTACAGCCAGCCAGGCCACAGATGACAATATAATACAGCGCAAGCGCTTTGCATGCTGGATAACTAGTTTACAGACATACACTCAGAATATGTAATACGTCTCGCTTTTGCACGGCAAAAATGGTTACGTGAAAGAGCCTCAATGTTACATTTACACGTAAATGGCCTGCTTTGATAACATCAGGTTGGCTCAACTATCTTATAGGAACTTCCCACGCTGAAGGAGAGAGGAAAGGCTTACTAAGCGCATTTTATATGTGATACAACCTAACTGACTCTTTACTTACTTACTTCACGGGGCAGAGTCCTTCTTGAGAAGCTAACAGGTTTCCAGTTAGTCAAGAAATTCCCCGCATTTTATGGAACCCGAAGGCTCATTACCGCATTCATAAGTGCCCGCCACCTGTCCCTATCCTGAGCCAGCTCGATCAATTCCATACCCCCACATCTCACTTCTTGAAGATCCATCTTGATATTATCCTCCCATCTACGCCTGGGTCTCCCCAGTGGTCTCTTTCCCTCTGGTTTCCCCACCAAAACCCTGTACACGCCTCTCCCCTCACCCATACGCGTTACATGCCAGGCCACCTCATTCTTCTCGATTTTATCACCCGCACAATATTGGACGACGAGTTCAGAAGACTAAGCTCCTCATTATGTACTTTTCTCCATTCCCCTGTTTCCTCATCCCTCTTAGGCCCAAATACTCTCCTCAACACCCTATTCTCAAGGAGAATATTTGGGCCTAAGAGGGACTGATACTTTGCTACGACATAAGCAACGAAAGAGGGACATGAGATTTGATGATACGATTTAAATAAACACAAAAGTTGCATAAACGCCAACACAGAAGGAAAACATGGCGTGTGTTTACAATGTTTAAAGATCAAAAGGACTGTTCAAAAACAAACATTCGTGTCCCTTGCATTGAATACGATAAAACATTTCTTAAGTTCGCGTACTGCAGGCGGCGTACGTAATTTGACGTGGGCCCTAGAGTCGCTCAGATTAATCCGTTCTGGAGAGCAGTAAAGCCAAATTTATGTAGCAAACGTGAAAGGACAGCGTCTTTCCACTGTTGCAAACATTCGTCCATTCACACTCACGCTCCGGCACTCAATATTCATTCACTCAGTCGAACACATTTCGTCGCTTGCACATGATCTGACTTTCTTGTTTACTTCCGAAGATACAAAGCGGGTCCTTTAAGGTTTTTACAGGACTTTATGGTAATTGTGAGATCCACACTGTAGAAAGTTATATGTGTCCCACAACGCCTTCGTGCAACATACGGAAGAGATGCCGATCTCTTACGCAATGCGTTATACGAGAGCTCCAGGGCATCCTGCAAGCAGAATTGTTATATTTGATTTCTAATAGCTAATTATAGGACGTGAGGTTGCAGGAATTTTTGTATTTCAGAAGCCCTCTAATACCTCTTTGACTGGTGCGTTAGATTCGGACTACAACTAAGAGGGAGTGCTGAGAAGTCCTTAGCCCGACCAGGAAAGAAACAAGCATCCACGGACCAAACTCGGCATTTATTCAACATACTCCCCACGAAGCTCAATACACTTCTTAGCCCGTTGCTCTAACTTTTGCAAGCCAAAAAATAAAAATTAAGAAAGTTGTCCGTCCAACCAGGTCTCCGCGGCAGCAATGATCTCCGCGTCGGACGAAAAATGGCGAACTTTCAATTTTTTTTTCATTCAGGGAAAAGGTTGTAGTTCGACGGGGTCAGATCCGGAGAATAGGATGGGTGATCAAGAGAGTGGAAGCCCAGGTAGGCCAGTTTCTTCTGGGTTGCAAGTGCCCGGTGAGCCGGGGCATTGTCGTGCAAGAACAAGACCCCCTTGGTGACCTTCCCGCGGCGTTTTTCCTTCAAAATGTCCTTCAATTACACCAGCAGAGACGAATAATACTCCGTGTTCATAGTTTGGCCCTTTGGAAGATAATTAATGAGAAGAATGCCGTCTTGATCCCAAAAAATCGAGGCGAGAACGTTTCCAGCGGATTTTTACACTCGGAACTTTTTGGGGCGTGGTGAGCCGTTATGCCGCTGCTCCATTGGTTGCTGCTTTGTCTCCGGGTCATAGTGATATAACCAGGTTCCGTCCATGGTCACCAATCGCGACTGGAAATCATTTCTATCGCGCCGAGAAAATTCCAAATGTTGCTCAGACGACTGGCACCGTTGACGTTTTTGATCCGCATTCAGGCATTTCGGCACCCACTTCGCGGAGGGCTTCCGTATGTCCAAATCTTCATGAATGATGGACCCAACCCCTTCACGTGAGGTGCCCAGTTGCTCGGTTATTGATTTAGCCGAAATCCGGCCGTCTTCCAAGCTTAGCTCGTGAATTTGATCAATAATCTCCGGGGTGGTCACTGTTTTGGGTCGTCCAGGACGAGGCCCAACACAGGTGTAAAAATCACGACGTTTAAACTGGGCCACCCAGTTTTTGACGGTGTCATACGATGGTGCATCCTCCCCTAATGTTTCTGTTTGAATGGCGTGAATTTCCTTCGGCGCTTTGCCTTGCAAGGAAAAGAATTTGATGACAGTTCGCTTCTCCATGTCGTTGAAATCGCGCACGTCGCCTGACATGCTTCCTTTCAGCCTCTGTAACAAGAAAAGTCTTGCAATTCGGCACATGAACAGACTCCTTTTTCCAAAGACAATATGGATTCCGTCCTACGATATTGGGAATTAGGTCGGGCTAAGGAGTTATCAGCACCCCCTTGTACACAGTAACGTAGTGCAATACGGAAGCACTGTTGAAGTTATATAAGGTAATGGTGGTAACGACGTTCTTATAGATGTGTGAGAATTGTACTTTACCGCGACAACACTAAACGAGAATTCGGACATACAAATGGAATTTTTGAGTACAATAAGAACCAACAGAATTCACTATTTACCTTCAGTTTATTTCAATATTTAACCTCTACATGTTTCGAGCAGGCTTACCGCTTATCAACAGGAGATATTACTCTGTATATACAGCAACTGGTATAAGTCATGCATTTATGTTGCCTGGCTGTTGGAACGATCGGGTGAGTAGTAACTCCTGATGATAAGCAGTAAGCCTGCTCGAAACATGTAGAAGTTAATTACTGAAATAAATTGAAAGTAAATAGTTCATCCTGTTGGTTCTTATTGTACGGATATAACACGATGCACGGCCAACAAAACACGGAATTTTTTAGGTCAGTTACAGGATATATATTTTATGACCATAAAACAAGCTAATAAGAAGATAATTATATATACAATAAATAATTAATTGGGTTTATAGATATAAGTGAACGTAACATTCATTAAGAATGAAAGATGACCACAAATCCCAAACAAGTAAATGAAAATACTCTACCTGACAGAAGAACTGTAGGTCGAATAAGAAGATGGAAAGACCAACATGCAAGAAGATAATATCCTGGATGATTTAGACCCTCTTGCTGTTGCTTCTTCTGATAAGGTAAAGTGCACCCTTGTACAGGCACTGAGGCTCTGTACACGCCGTACGGCCCATAAGGGGAGTACAGTAGAGTAGTATGGCTCTACTCCTTCTTGACGACGACGCTAGAAGGGGGTGAGGGTTCAGCGTCACGCCCCGGCCGCTCTGTACCGCCGGCGAACACACAGTACCCATAGTACAGAAGGCTGGGTGGGGCCCAAGGCCGGTCTGGACAGGTGCGGAAAATCTCGCCCCCACCGGGGTTAGATCCCCAGACCGTCCAGCCCGTAGCCAGTCGCTATACTGGTCCACTGCTTCTGATAAAAATGATTAAATAAATGTACCTGAAGACTGAAATTAACAGACTATTGATAATTTCTTTCGTCTATAGATGGTCTGCATGCCATTGTTTTCATCTGAGTGATATGCCACAATAAGGGTTAATCATTTTAAGAGATCTATGTCCCACGCTGTTTCGTTGCTTAGCAACCATTACGCAGCAGACACTGTGTGATTCTAACGCGGCACATAATGTAACATCTGTCAATAGGAATACAGAATCCCAAGACTGTCATAATACTTAAGCTGTTTTATAACTGCAACAGAGTTTATTCCATGAAGAATGCGGGCGGAAGACAATTGCTTTCACTAGTTGCTAGCCTGCGTATTTCCGTCACTGCGTCTTGTGCGGCTCTTCGTTTTATGAACAGCTCTGTTCCACGACCAGTCCCCACGGTAATCACATTTGATTACATTACTTAAAGCTTAAGGAAGTCGGGTCACTGGTGCAGGCAATGCAGACACAATAATTTGGAAAAAAGCTTACCGAAGAAAGTGGCTAGTGGAAGTTGAGACGACAAGGGAGCAGGCTAAAGGTAATGCAGCACTTCCACTGACAGAAACACGAACATAATTTGCTCATGGCAGCAATGTTTCAATTAAGTTACTTTGTTCGACTCTCTGCGTAATTGGCTGTCTGGTCTTTGCCTTTTCACTTTCTACGCAACTTAAACGGTACAGAAAAATTAAATGGCTAAGGATCTTATTACGTGTTATTCCTCAGACCCCCACCCTCAAGCTAAGTTCTTGTAATTAAATTGTGAAGTGAGAGAGAAAACCAACAAGATGCAACAGTTAGATGTTTATTATCAATACTTTCTCAACATGTTTCGGGCATCATTATGCTCATCTTCAGGAGACCAAGACGTGTGTTACTGCACGTGGTGTGCTGCGCTGGTACTGCTGGATGTGGTTGGTAGCGGTTGTGTGGGGCGCTGCGTTGTAGGGCGCGAGCACTGTGGGGGTTACTGTTCGACTAGCAGGGTCTTGTAATTAAACAAAAGGCATGGCGCTTTCGTGTAACTTTAATTCCAAATTATTTACATTAATTTCAGGAACAATTCTGGCTGCATATTTTCCGACGCTACTTTCGGTATCTGTGAGCCAATAACTTTTCCGGATGATGGACAGCACTGTGTGTTAGGAGTGTTTAAAGCAGGACTCAAGCATGAAAGCGGTTAAGGTGCAGTTTGTCGCGCTAGGACAGATGGAGCTAGAGAATTTCAAAACTGATAATTTTAGTTTTGAACGCGGCCATTTTAACACCAACACCACATAAATCAACAGTCCATTACTGCCATAGGGCGGTGCGTTTTACATTTACGCCGTCTCCCACGTACCCTTACAATTCTTAAATATTAAGCATTTATTTTGTTGCGGGAAATATTGAATGCGTACTTGGTCTTCTGTATCAAACACAAGAAATGTATATACACGCACACATTTCAAACTCACTGACACCCAATCAAAAATTTACTTTTACCAAGAATTGTATTTATTCATGAATGTCAAGACAGAAATTTGTATCTGCAGTGGTTAACCCTCGAAACCTAATTGGCTGGCGTCTCACTGCGTTGCAATTACCATACCTCGCAACCAACGCACATACGATTCCTTTACTGAATCCAAGAGTAGTTTGGAGTATCGAGGTATAGCTTATTGCCGAGAGCGTCGCTTGTCCGAGCCAACTCGACAGCTGAGGAGGAGGTTGGCAACTGCAATAAATGGACAATGAAAATAATTTATATTACTAATTTCAGTCCACCTACTTAACAAAAGTTCGATCTGCCTGTCTCTGGTGACCGACAATTGTTGACTACTACAAACTGCAGGATCCAATGCGCCCGACTTTGTGACTGATCTAACGACTAGTAACTACAATATTAATTACTGCACCTAACATTCCGGTTGTATGCCCCCCCTCTCCGCCCCCCCCCACCAACCCACTGGACTTAATGACTTCGCAAAGCGAGCAGGCGCCGATCGCCGCACTTTCT
>Ga0136643_10001291_pt1 | contig 30196 bp, 27 predicted proteins | sample TergutLab28metaG_FD_96883 | JGI IMG/M metagenome (GOLD analysis project Ga0136643, IMG submission 96883) | Labiotermes labralis P1 segment gut microbial communities from Petit-Saut dam, French Guiana - Lab288 P1 (version 3) (version 3) | ecosystem: Host-associated > Arthropoda: Insects >... | reverse complement strand
CGGGCGGCCTGCCTGCCAATACCCGGTTGTAGTTTTCAATCCCGGTGCAAAAACCGATCTCGGTCAGCATTTCCATATCGTAGTTGACCCGCTCGACAATCCGCTGTGCTTCGATCAATTTGCCCTCGCTCTTGAAAAGCTGTACCCGCGCCTCCATCTCCTGCTTGATCTCTTCAATCCCGACCAGCATCTGATCCCGCGGGACAATATAGTGGGAGGCCGGGTAGATGGCCATATGGCTGACCACCGTTTTGATCTCACCGGTCAGCGGGTTGACTTCGCTGATCCTGTCGATTTCGTCCCCAAAGAATTCAACCCGGATGGCTTTGTCCCCCCAGTAGGCGGGGAATATCTCAACAATATCGCCGCGTACCCGAAACTTGTTCCGGATAAAATTCAGATCATTCCGCTCGTATTGCAGGTCAACCAACCGGCTGAGCAGCTTGTCCCGGCCGATTTGCATCCCGTTGCGCAGCGAAACGACCATTGTCCGGTAATCGATTGGGTCACCCAGCGTATAGATACAGCTGACGCTCGAAACAATGATCACATCCCGCCGCTCGCTGAGTGAGGATGTGGCCGAGTGGCGCAGTTTTTCGATCTCGTCGTTGATGGAGGAGTCTTTTGCGATGTATGTGTCGGTACCGGGGATGTATGCCTCCGGCTGATAATAGTCGTAGTAGCTGACAAAATACTCGACCGCGTTGTTGGGGAAGAACTCTTTAAATTCAGAGCAAAGCTGAGCGGCCAAAGTCTTGTTGTGGGCGAGAATCAGCGTGGGTCTGTTCACCTGGGCGATGACGTTGGCCATGGTGAAAGTCTTGCCCGAGCCGGTTACACCGAGCAGCGCCTGCTCGTGCATATTGCTGTTTAAACCGTTCACCAGCTTCTGTATGGCTGCCGGTTGATCGCCGGTCGGCCGGTACTGCGATATCAGCTGAAACTTGTCCATTCTAGCCCTCCGTGATCATCTCAAGCCCGCGCCTCAGACCGCTTTCGCCGATTGCCCCTTGAGAAAGGGCAACGACATACCCGTCGGCGTCAATAAAAACAGTGGTCGGGATAAACCGGATTCCGTATACCACCCCGGCCTCCTGCGCGGTGTCGAAGTAGACGGGGAATGTGTACCCGCTTTCTTCGATGTACGCGACCGCCTGCTCAAGCGGCTCCCGGAACGGGTCTGTCAGGTTGAGCATGACAAACCGCACTTCATCCCCGCGCTCGGTGTAGGCCAGATCAAAGCCCGGCTGTTCGGCCCGGCATTGCGGACACCAGCTGGCCCAGAAGTTGAGCACAATCGGTCTGCCGAACAGGTCGGACAACCGCAGAACATTGCCGTCTATATCGGTCATTTCAAAGTCAGGGGCAAGTATCCGTGTTTCGGGCGCTTGCTCGGCGGCCTGCGCGGCCTGCTCCTCAATCGCCTCGACGATAAACTCTTCCGCCGCTTGATCGGATATCAAGTTGAGCGCGAGAAAAGCGCCGGCCAGCAAAGCCACAATCCCGATCACACCAAAAATCACCTTGTTCATCTCTACACTACCTTTACCAGGGATTCACTATAAACAGCGACATAAACCGCGCCATCAGCCCGGTCGCCATCAGTACGCCCATCAGGACAAGAAAGATGCCCGCCAGCTTATTGACGACTGCGTAACCCCGCTTAATAAAGTCAAACGCGCCCTTTAGCCGGTCGATCAGCAGTGCGCTGGCTACCAGTGGAACCCCCAGCCCGGCCGAATAAACAAATAGCATGAACATCCCCTCAAGCGCACCGCCTTGGATGGCCGCGCGCATCAGCGCAACACCCAAAAACGCGCCCACACAGGGAGTCCAGCCGATCGCGAAGACCAGGCCAAAAACAACCGATGACGCAAAGGTCAAGTCGCGCACATTTGCTCCGCTGCCCTGCGCCCGGTAGAGAAAGGCGATCCTGATCACACCCATAAAGTTGAGCCCGAGCAGGACGACCACAAGCCCGGCCCCCAGGTTAACCAATCCCTGATAAGCGGCCAGCCAACCGCCAACCGCGCCGGCAAAAGCGCCCAGGCTCACAAAAACCACGGTGAACCCGGTCACAAAACCCAAGGCGTTGGCCAAGGTTCTTCCCCGGCCCTCACCACCCGCCGCGAAATACGAAATATACAGTGGCAGCAAAGGCAATAGACAGGGCGAGATAAAGGTCAAAATACCCTCAAGAAATAAAAGAACGTAAACCATAGACACACACTCGCGGCCAAATAATAACACACAGTTTGGTAAAAGATAATCATATACAATCAGACCATCATTTGTCAAGCGGAAGCTGTGTGTCCGGACACGAAACAAGATTGTATGATCTTCATGCGGCCCAACGGTTATTCTCGTCTTATGGAAACCGCCGCTGCGGCTTTTGTGGAGGTTAAATTCTGGAAACATGATCGAGGCTGGCCCCAAAAGCATGACGAACTTTCTAACCGCGGGATCTTCGTAAAACACCGGTGCATCGCCTGTTTATACAGTGCGCGTCGTTTATACATGAACAGACCGTGATATAGCACCAATTAAGTCTATACTTGTGAATTGTGGTTGCAATAAGAATTTTTGTATGCTAAGATACAATTAATTGTATCCTGTTATACTTCGGCGGATACCGGGCCTGAACTTTCAAAAGCTTAAGGAGATTTATAATATGCTAAAAACTGCACGCAGTGTTGTCAAACGAGTGTTGGCGTTCAGCTTAAGTGTGATGTTTTTGGCGTCCTGCGGAAACGTCCGGGAGACTCCGGCGGAAACCGCTGATTTGCCGCGGCTAAGGCCCGGTGTATATTCAGGCGTAGGGACAGGGCATGCCGGAGAAATACATCTTGATATTGAAGTTGACAACAATGGGCGTATCGTTCGGATGGATGTATTAAGCCACAGCGATACACCCGGGTTTGCTTATCCTTTTTTTGAAATTATGAGGGCCTCGTTAATAGAGGACCAGTCCGCCAATATTGATATCATTACGGGGGCTACCGGCACGTCGCGGGGAACCCGAGAGGCAGTTGAAGCCGCTTTAATGCAGGCAGGGGCAACTTTAGAACAGCTTAGGCCGGGCACGCCGCCATCAGGGGCCGGGGCTGCCGCGCTCCCTCCCTTTTCGCAGCAACAGCCGCTCGTGACAATCGACAATGCTCTTTCAGAGGCCGCCTTGGCCGCTTTGCCTGTGGCTACCGCGAATTTTACGCCGGGGAGCTATACCGCAGTTGTGCCCGGTTTTCAAGAAGCGCCAATGACGGTGGAAGTTCATTTCAGCGAAAACCAGATTACCGGCATTGAAATTTTTGAACACGGCGAGTCTGTATATGGGTCGGGCTGGGCATTTCGCGCTTTGCCGGGCGTGCCGGATCAAATCCTTGTAAGACAATCCACCCGGGACATAGATACATTTACAGGGGCTACGATCACAAGGGGCGCGGTGATAAGCGCGGTCGAATCCGCGATTGCGCAGGCGGGGGCAGAGCCTTCGCAGCTGGAGCCGCAATTTATTTCCGCCCCTTTACCGGGTGATCGGTTTATCCCGGGATTTGTTGAAGTAACCGTACCCGCAAATACAATGGATACCTACGGCAATCCTTTGGCGGAAGGCGCTGTGAGGATGTTGTTCAGCGAAGACACCGATATGAACCTTCGCCTCTCATTTGGCAGAAATGTGTTTCACCTCCATTCCGGCGGTGCTTTTGGCCTCGGGCAAGGCGATGGCGGCCACGGCGAATCGGTTTACGAGCCGGACGAGGTTGGCGGCGGCGCTTTGGGCGGCTGGTGGTTTAGGCAAGTGGTTAACCATCAGGTTAACGACAGGCAGTCCACCCATGACATTGATATCTATACAGGCGCCACAATGTCCGCGTCCGGGATCATTTGGGGGGTAGAGCAGGCGATGCTCGGGCAGGGGGCAGCTCTTGCGGACGTTACGCCCATTACCTACCCGCGGACTCAGATACGCCGCAACCCCGGGGCAGACCCGGGCGACCCCTTTTTCATGCCGGGGATATACAATGTGACCGTATCCGGCTTTGGCGGGCCTATGGAAGTTCGGGTAACGCTTGACAGAACCAATATCCGCCGAATCGAAGTGGTCGAACACAGCGAAACAGATATGTTTTGGGATACGGTTTGGGGCAGCGAGGCAAATCATGTAATGCGTGATGGAATTTTCGCGGCAGGTCCGGCCGGCCTTGATGGCGTTGATGTTGTTTCGGGAGCTACCGTTTCATCCAATGCTTTAATAAACGCTGTCCGCGCCGCAATGGAACAGGCTTGGCTAGATTAGGAATCTGTACTCACAAACGAAGTGTGCCGAAACGCCAGCGATTTTTTCGCTGGGCAAGGAAGTTTTCCGCGGGAATGCTTTGTGTATTCCAAGGGAAACTGACGCGGCACGGCGGAAAAAGCGTTGGCGCAGCGGTGCGCTGAGTTGTGAATACAGGTTCTACGAACAGGAGTGTATCTTTAAAGTGTCGATTATAAAAAATCTAAAGTTGGGCAAAAAGCTGGCCATCGGATTTTGTATGCTTCTGGTTCTGATGTTGATTATCGTTGGGGTCGCTTTCACATCCCTCACCAACATAGACAGTGGCTATACGAATATCCTCGATTATTCTGCGGTGCAATACAATGCGATTCGCAGCATTGAGCTTGATCTGATGGATGTCAGGCGTATCGCCGCGTTTTCCGCGCTTAACGCAGGGAATCCGGATAGGCTTGACGCGCTTGAAAGAGAGCTTGCCGCCAGCCGGGGGCGCGTCGTAGCCAGCATAAACTTGATGAAAACGAGCGTTTCGGGTGACCCGGCGATCGCCCCCGATGAAGCAGCCGCAATGACAAGGCAGCTGCATACGCTGGAAAATCTTATCTATATCTATGTCGACGGGTTTACGCCCATAATTATTAACTTGTCCCGCGCGGACAGTCAATCACACGCCCTCGCGATCATTAATGGGCCGGCGGACGGACTGTTTCACCACGTCTACGTCGAGTTTCTCTCCCTGCTTGAAAATACGCAGAACCGCATGTATGTCGTTAGCAGCGAAATCAGCGTTTCCAGCCGAAACAACCTTACGATGGTCGTTGCTTTAGCCGTAATTGCTGTTGTTTTCGGGATAACTGTTGCGTGGATTATCACAAGGATGATTACCAAACCTGTTTCTGAAGTTGTATATGCAATTAAAAATGTTGCAAACGGCAACTTGAATGTGAATGTCAGGGCTTACTCAAAAGACGAGATGGGGATTTTGGCAGAGTCTGCCCAAACGCTGGTGTCTACACTGCGGCACATCATCAGCGATGTATCACAAACGCTGGCTTCTGTCGCTTCCGGAGACTTAACCGTAAGTATTAAAGAAAAATATCCCGGAGACTTTGGCGCTATTGGAGATTCGTTAAATAATATCAGCGGCAGTTTAAATAAGACGATGGCTGAGATTTCCGCAGTCTCCAAGCAGGTGCTGACCGGCGCCAACCAAATCTCTACAAGTTCTATGGACTTGGCGTCCGGCGCCACCGAACAGGCAAGCAGCGTCCAGGAGCTTAACGCCTCCATTGAGATGATTAGCAATCAAACCAAACAAAGCGCCGACAACGCAGCCGACGCCAATCTCCTTTCAAACAAATCGGCAGAAAATGCCCAAAACGGCAACGACGCCATGAAACAGATGCTTGAAGCAATGACGCGAATCAAAGAATCAAGCAACAATATTTCACACATTATTAAAGCCATTCAGGACATAGCGTTTCAAACAAACATACTTTCGCTGAATGCCGCTGTTGAAGCGGCCCGTGCAGGGGCACACGGCAAAGGGTTCGCGGTGGTGGCGGAAGAGGTGCGAAACCTGGCCGCCCGCAGCCAGGAAGCCGCAACAAATACCACCAAACTTATTCAGGATTCTATCGAATGTGTAGAGATCGGAAGCGACATTGCGCAGACCACGTCAAATTCTTTGGATGTTATCGTCAATAACGCAAACGAAGTCTTGAGTATTATTGACGGCATCTCCACTTCCTCAAGAAAACAGGCAGGCGACATCGGCAAGGTAAGTATTGAGCTTGATAAAATTTCATCGGTGGTTCAAAATAATTCTGCCGTGTCTGAAGAAACGGCGGCCGCCGCCGAAGAATTGTCGTCGCAGGCCGAAACTTTAAGGCAGCTGGTGTCGCACTTCAAGATATAACTCCCAGGCTTCACTCAGCGTTCAAAACAGGGGTTTGAATTGGCACACGCGCCGGAGGGCTATACCTGCGCAGCCGCGAAGCGGGCTTTGTTGCTTTTCCATTTTCTGTATCCATGCACCGCACATAATTTCTATCTAAGCCTTCGGTTTAAACTGTGAAATAACTCGTCTCAGCGCTGTCGGCTGCTCCGAAAGTTCTTGCGCCGTGCTGGACGGTTCCTGTGCGCTCACGGCATCCTCTTGTATGTGATTGGCCGCCTGTTCCAGACCCGCGTTGACTTGATCAAGCTCTTTGGTCTGTATTTTCATCAATTTTGCTGACTTCACTTACTAGGGTGTACAGCTAGCTCGGCGTTTCCGGCAATTGTTGCGCTGACAGTCTCAATATTTTCACTGGCATGAGCTGCGGCGCTCATGCCTTTTGTTGCGTTCTGCATATCGCCCCCGATCAGCGCCGCCGTTTTGGGTGTGCGTATTGGCGTTGGAAAGAAGGTTTGCCATCACTTGGACGATCTGGTCGGCGTTTTTGCATGCATAAATGCCATAAGGGGAACCTCACTCATGCAAAGCAAGGCTTACCACGCTCTACATAGATTTTCACAGGCGAGTATGATATGCTGTTCGCTAGGGTAGCTACATTTTATGCATTACTCTATCTTATGTAGGGTAATGCAGCGAATTTATATTTTGAATAGCAGAAAAGGTATGTATAGGAAATTACAAGCAGAAAGATTATATATAACTCATTTCACTTTAGACATGGCTGAAAGCGTACACCTCAACTCTCTTGATGCCGACAATAGGCGGTTTGTGCCTGATGAAGTCTTTGAAACAGTTGCAATAGCTGAAAAGGTGATAAAATCTCTAATATCATTTTACAATGAGAATGGCAAACCAAAGGTTTATCCTGTTTTGCTTAATGATGGGCAACAAATTGGCCATGTTCAAGCCGCACCAATTAAAAAGGGGTGGGAAATTGGATATCATGTCGGAGAAAAATATATAGGACAGGGGTATGCAACAGAAGCTGTTAAGGTATTTCTCCCATTTATTTTAGAGCAGTTGGGTATAGGGGAAATTGATGGAATATGTCATGCAAACAACACAGCATCTTGCAAAGTTATGGAGAAGTGCGGTTTTATATTAGAGTATGAAGGTATCGGTTTCTATCAGTGGAAGATAAAGAAAATTCGCAGATATAAGTATCGCAAGCAAGACTAAGATTAAAGCTGTTTCATCTACTAATAAGCATTGAGACATGTAGGTGTTTGGATAATCCGTGCAATTGTTCGCAGCTAACGATCCTGGCCTGGCATTGTGTTGCGCCTAATTCAAACGCATGGCCGCGAGCAAAAAAGTATCGCGCCCTCAAAACGTGAGAACGCGACGTTGGCTCGGGGGCCGTCCCCGGTGGTGCCGCCGACCGGAATCGAACCGGTACTCTGTTGCCAGAACGGGATTTTAAGTCCCGGGCGTCTGCCAGTTCCGCCACGGCGGCATATCTTGCTAAGCACTCCTATATTATACATTAAATTTTCGTTAAGGTCAATTCCCCCCGCGGCCAACTCCAGCCAGATTAAATTTATGCAATCCCCAATCGTTTGACGAGAAACGTGAAAGAGTGTATAATATTTACAGACAGACACGGATATTATACAGGTCTTTAGGGTTCGCCAACGGCTATGGCCATTCGCACCACGGCAAACAGATTCTGTAAGTCTAATATTTATCCGCCGCACAGCCAGCACAATGCAAAAATGATAGATATACAAAGCCGATGACTGACGAGGTGGCACAATGATTCGCTTGATTGAATGCGAAAACCCAATGGACGCACCCACCCTGCTGGGGAGAAAAGAAGAGGTGCAGGAAACGGTCGATGCGGCTGTGGCTGCCATTTTGGCTGACGTAAAGGCCAGGGGCGAAGTCGCGGTCAACGAGTATACCAAGAAGTTTGACGGCGCCACGATCACACAGCTCGAGCTGCCCGCCGGTGAAATGGAGGCAGCCAAGGTCCGCGTCGATAAAGCATTTTTGTCTGTGCTTGCGCAGGCGGCAGAGAACATCCGGCTTTATCACGCCGCGCAGCTGCGCCCGGGGTACTCGCTCACCCCGCGGCCGGGCGTTGTAATGGGGCAGCGGATTCTCCCGCTTGAGCGGGTTGGCGTCTACATTCCGGGTGGAACGGCCCGGTATCCCTCCAGTGCCCTGATGAACGTCATCCCCGCTAAACTGGCCGGGGTGGATGAGGTTTTGCTGGTCACACCACCCGACCCGGACGGATCGATTCCTGACGATATTTTGGCGGCGGCCGCGGTGGCCGGCGCTGACCGCATCTTTTTGATGGGCGGGGCACAGGCGGTGGGTGCGCTCAGCTATGGGGCCGGACCAGTGCCGCGGGTGGACAAAATTGTCGGACCGGGAAATATCTATGTAGCCACCGCAAAACGGATGGTTTACGGTCTGGTTGACATCGACATGATTGCCGGGCCAAGCGAAGTTCTAATCATCTCGGACAGCAAGACCAATCCCGCGCACATCGCCGCCGATTTGTTGTCTCAGGCTGAACATGACGAGCTTGCGGCCGCGATTCTGGTCACAACCGACCGCCGGCTTGCCGCCCGGGTTTCAGAGGAGGTTGAGGCACAGCTAAAGACTTTAAAGCGCGAATCAACCGCCAGAGCTTCAATCGACGACAACGGGGCGATCTTTATTGTAAAGTCGATGGAGGACGCGGTCGCCGTCTCCAACGCGATTGCCCCCGAGCATTTGGAACTTTGCGTGGACGAGCCGTTTGCGCTGCTGCCCTCTATCCGGCACGCGGGATCGGTATTCCTGGGCCGCCACACAACCGAAGCGCTGGGCGACTACTTTGCCGGGCCCAACCACACACTGCCAACCAACGGCACCGCCCGGTTCTCTTCACCACTTGGGGTGAGCGACTTTATCAAGTCTTCCTCTTTCCTTTACTACGATGGACAGGCGATGGCGAATGTGGCCGAAAGCGTCGCGATGTTTGCTGATCGTGAGGGGCTGGACGCCCACGCCAAAGCCGCGAGAAGCCGGGGGGGGCAAAATATATGATCGCGATCGTCGACTACGGCGTCGGAAACTTGTTTTCGCTTCGCTGTTCACTGGAGTACATCGGGCAGGAGTGCCTGGTCACCGGCGATCCAATTGAACTGGATCGCGCGGACGCCGTCATTCTGCCGGGTGTGGGCGCTTTTGAAGACGCGGCCAACAAATTGCGGAACAAAGGCTTGGACGTTGTACTCAAGGAACTGGCAGGCCGCGGCAAGCCGCTGCTCGGTATCTGCCTTGGGATGCAGCTGCTCTTTGAGCAAAGCCGGGAGTACGGTGTACACCGGGGACTGGGACTGCTGGAGGGCGAGATCGTTCCACTTTTGGAGGATGTGGATGACCCGGCCTGTCGAATCCCGCAGATCGGCTGGAACACACTTGAGATCGCGGACAAATCCTGCCCGGTGCTAAGCGGGGTCGCGAATGGCGACGCGGTCTACTACGTACACTCCTACTACCTGCCCAAAGGCAGGCTGACCGCGGCTTGGTCGGGTTATGGCAAAGCCAAGGTGAGCGGGGTTGTGCAAAAAGGCAATGTGATGGGTACCCAATTCCACCCTGAGAAGAGCGGGGAGGTCGGCCTAAAGATTTTACGCACATTTTGTGGACATAGTCAATAACATAAGTGTGTTGATAACAAGAAACATGACAGGAGGAGCTATAACGTGGAAATTTTCCCGGCCATCGACTTAAAGGACAGGCATGTGGTGCGGCTAAAACAGGGAGATTTTGATCATGTGACCGTATACGACGGCCAGCCGGCCGCAGTAGCCGGGCGATTTGCCGGGGAAGGTGCGAAAAATCTGCACATCGTCGATCTTGACGGCGCGCGGGAGGGAAACCTCGCGAACATAGATAAAATCCGGGGGATTGTGAACGCCAGGCTGATGTTCATCCAGGTGGGCGGCGGAATCCGGGACGAAGCGGCGGTGGACGCTTACCTTAACCTGGGCGTTAACCGGATCATCCTGGGTACAATCGCCGTTGAGGACTTTGAGTTTCTGGAGCAGATGCTTGAAAAACACGGAGATAAGATCGCCGTTTCGGTGGATTCACGCGAGGGCAAGGTCGCAGTGCGCGGCTGGCTGGAAGACAGCGCGCTGGACGCGGTCGAGTTCTGCGAAAAGCTGGAAAAGGCCGGGGTCAAGACCATCATCTTCACCGACATATCCCGAGACGGCCTGCTGATCGGAACCAACCGGGATATTTACCGCACACTCAAGGCAAAGCTGAGCTGCAACATCATCGCGGCCGGCGGGGTTAGCAGTTTAGAGGATATCCGTGACTTGGCTGAAATCGGCCTGCACGGCGCGGTTGTCGGCAAGGCCCTCTATGAGGGGACACTCACCCTGGCCGAAGCATTGGAGGCCGCCAAATGTTAACCAAACGCATCATCCCCTGTCTGGATATCCGAGATGGGCGGGTGGTAAAGGGCGTCAACTTCGAGGGGATCCGCGATGTCTCCGACCCGGTAGAGGCCGCCGCCTACTACAACGCCCAGGGTGTGGACGAGCTGGTTTTTTACGATATTACCGCCACTTTTGAGAACCGCGGGCTGTTCACCGACCTTTTGCGGCGGGTGGCCTCTCAGATATTTATCCCGCTGACTGTGGGGGGCGGTATCAACAGTTTGGACGACTTTGGGCGGGTTCTTGGCTGCGGGGCCGACAAAGTTTCGGTCAACTCGGGGGCGGTCAAAAATCCCGGCTTGATCGAGCAGGCCGCCCGCAAGTACGGCGATCAGTGCGTTGTTCTCAGCATGGACATAAAGCGCATGGACGGCGGTTTCCGACTCTTTTCAGCCGGCGGGCGAACCGACACCGGTCTGGACGCCATCGAGTGGGCGCGCCAGGCGGGAGAGAGGGGCGCAGGCGAATTGGTGGTCAACAGCATTGACACCGACGGCGTGCGCAACGGTTTCGACATCGAGATGTTAAATGCTGTGCGGGCGGTCTCATCCTTGCCAATTGTCGCCTCAGGCGGGGCGGGGAACAAAGAACACTTCCTCGAGCTCTTTGAGAACGCGGATGTAGATGCAGGATTAGCGGCATCGATCTTTCATTTTCGCGAACTTGAGATACCCGTACTCAAAGCCTATCTGGCCAAACATGGAATGCCGGTGCGCGAAGTGCGATGAATAACATCGGCAAACATCGCGCCTGTTAATATTGTTTTGTGGATTCGATTATATAATTTTGTCGCGTTAAATACATGTGCATAAAAACGACCAACACATTTTGATATTCAAAACAGTGACTGGATGATAATACCAATACTGCGATATAATCGCGATTTATTCACAAATAATCTGTAGTTATGTAATGTTTATGACCAGTGCGTCTCTTTTTGAGGGCCAGACATAAGCGAAATAAGGGGATGTTGGGTTGATGTTGAACTGTGATCAGATCAAATTCGGGGCGGACGGGCTGGTTCCGGCCATTGTGCAGGATGAGTCGAGCGGAAGTGTGTTAACACTCGCCTATATGAACCGCGAAAGCCTGGAAATCACACTGAAAGAGGGCTACACCTGCTTTTACTCCCGGAGCCGCAACGCCCTTTGGCGGAAGGGCGAAAGCTCGGGAAATGTCCAAAAAGTGGTGTCAATTACCGCCGACTGTGACTTGGATGCGCTTCTTGTAAAGGTGATTCCAGCCGGGCCTGCCTGCCATACTGGGGCAGAAAGCTGCTTTTATCAATCTCTATTTATGACTGATCAACCGGGCTCGTTCTCGCTTCAGTCCCTTTATGAACTGCTGGCCGGGCGGAAATCTGAACCTAAACCGGGGTCGTACACCAGCTACCTGTTTGAGAAGGGTGAGGATAAAATCCTCAAGAAGATCGGCGAGGAGGCCGCCGAAGTGTTGATCGCCGCCAAAAATGACGACAACCGCGAGTTGACTTGCGAACTGGCCGATCTTTGTTATCACGCACTGGTGCTGATGGTCGAGCGCGGGCTGCCGCTTGGGCAAGTGCGGGATGAGCTGGCCGGCCGGCATCTGGTCGACAAAAAAATCAAGCAGGAGAAGATGGGCGGTGAGGCGCAGTGATCACCTTTCCGTCCACCATGCACGCGCACACACATTACGGGGACGGCAAAAACTCACCTGAAGAGATGGTGCTGGCAGCCATCGATCTGGGGTTTGTCAGCATCGGGATCGCCGAGCACGCTTGGGCGCCCTACGATCTGGATGTCTGTATCCCCAAAAGCAGAATGAGGGGCTACCAGTCGGACATCGCACACCTTAAAGAAAAATACGCGGACAAAATCGAGGTTAGCTGCGGGCTTGAGATCGACTACTATTACCTCTACGAGAAAGCAAATTGGGATCACGTCGTCGGCTCGGTACACTATGTACAGAGCGGGAATTCGGGCAAGTACTACACAATCGACTGGCGGCCGGATATTTTTGAAGACGGGATCGATGACGCGGGCAACGGCAATGTGCGCACTTTTATCGAAATGTACGGCGAGAATGTCTTCGCGCTGGCCAAGCACTATAAACCGCATGTGATGGGGCACTTAAACGTGATCGAAAAGCTAAACAGCAGCAGCCGTTTTTTCGACCCTGGCGCCGGGTGGTATCAGACGATGTGGGAAAAAATTATAAGCGAGATCGCCGCGAACGGCCTGGTAACCGAAGTCAACACCGGCGGGATGAGCCGCGGGTATGTCGACCACCCTTACCCGAGCAGTGAAATCCTGCACATGCTGCACAGGGCAGGCGGACAGGTCACCATCTGTTCGGACGCACACGAGGCCGGAATGCTCGACTACGGCTTTGACGTAGCGCTTGATGTCATCCGCGAGGTGGGCTACAAGAGCGTAAAGCTCTGGCAGGGCGGCCGGTTTGTTGATTTTTCGGTTTAGAATAACAAGAAGTTAAGGCGGCAACCGTGGTTGCCGCCTTAACTTTACTGTTTGTTATCTAGAAACTCAGCTTCTTCCACGTAAGCGTCAAACACTGTCGCTGAAAAGTCTGGGGGGAATACATTAATGTATGTGGGCATTCGGCTAAGTCTAGCAAAGGCCGAAACCTCACCAGTTTGGTAAATAAGATAGACTGCGTTATCAACGAAAATTACTTTCCAAGTGCTACTCGCACCATACAAAGAGTAAATATTGCCCTCTAGTGGTGCAAAGCTGCCGTATTCCATCATTTCAAACTGACGATACTTTGCGAAATTGCCACCATAAACGGGACTTTCTTGCTCGAACACAAGATATACTGCATCCGGCGACATTTGGTCCCCGGAAATATACGTGCCGTGTATCTGTTGATTGCGAGGGTCGACATAGTTCACGAAAAAGGAGGCACTCAACGCAACGACCAGTACAATAATTATGGTGACTTTGGTTTTCTCTTTCATGCCTATCAAACCCCCACCCCCTCACTATATCACAAACTTAACTTAAAAAGGTTAGTTGCTCATAATGGTGCGCCAACTTTCAAGGCCGAAGGTTTCTAAATCGCTAACTATGTCTATCCGCGCTAAATATTCTATGTGCGTACTAGCTTCCCGCTCTACGATTATTCTGCAATACACACCTTTAAATTCCCCTACCCAAACTGCTGTTTGGTCGCGTACATACGGTCGCGGCAAAGCCCCCTCTATTGAATTTACCGTCGTATTACTCACGCCAAATTCGGCTTGAAAACGTTCGTAAATCTGGTGCGTGCCATCAAATCCGCCAAACAATAAAGTCGCAAAAACAATAGCTGTTTCCAGTTCATCTTCACTAAGAGCGTTCTGGAATGACATAAACAGGACGGATAAGCTACGTTCATCATATGCACTTATGCCTACTACAGAGGCAAGCAGTGTGTCGTTGCGGTAGATACGGTATACCGAGTGGGGTTCACCGATGGCGTGGGTCTGCGCCGTTACCTCCCAATCAAGCCCAATCTTTTGTAAGACAGAGACGATAGCGGCCTTGTCGATGGGATACTCTGGTATCGACAATTTTTGATTTTCGCTTATACATGCGGCAAACAAGCTCGAAACGATAAGAATCATAGCACATGCGTGTATTATGCTCTTTGCTTTAATATCGGGAATTATTACCTCCACCATGCACCTTGGCCTGTTGTCCAAAACCTCCAACATGCATGTATATCAACACCATGGTCTGTCGTTCGCCCGGGAACAACCGCCCATGTCCGCGAAGTATTGTCGTGGCACTCTGCAACGTAATCAATAAATGTTCTTCCAGCTTGACGCCATCCGCACATCGTACATCTCATCACTTCTGTGTTCGTATGATGGAACTTACGGTCGCTGGCCAACCCAATCATTGGGCAGCCTCTAACGGTTACACCAGATTGGCGTCTTTCCATAACAAGCCCCAAACCACGCTGGTTGCAATTAGAGCACCAATTCATGCTCCTGCTTTGCGGAGTGTCTATGGAAAGAACCAACACTTCATTGAGGTTTGGGTCGAACCGATAGTTTAGCATTTCTTCTTCGCTGTTCACCACGATAAAAACTTCATCCACTGGCGTTGCAGCCACTGGCACAGCCATAGCAACTACGAAAACCAGCGCCAAAAATACCGCTGTAACACGTCTTGTTTTTTTCATGGTCGTTTCCTCCTAATGATGTCGTTGTTTGATTGACGCTTACGCTTGTCCAACCCAACTCAGGCCATAAACCCCACCCCCTAACTATACCAGAAACCTCACATAACAACAAGCATTTACTTGGCAAATATTTCAATATTTACACCTGCATATTACCAATATCAAAAAGAAAACAATTGACAAAGCGAGCAAAGATTTACATAAAATTCCGTCGAATATACTGGTCGCTTTTACAGGTTTTGTCCACACAGTAAATGTCCGGCGGCCAGAGTGCTTTTCCGACAAGAACTTGGGCTTGGCTTCTCCTATAATGATATGGCCAAAGACGTAAACGAGAGAAGGAACGGATGGAAACACCACTTTATCTGGATGTGCTGCTGGTGATCAATTATCTGGTCACAGCGCTTTTGCTGGCCGGGATGTCCAGGCTTTTGGGCACTGCGATTCCGCGGCGCAGAATGATCGGCGCGGCCCTGCTGGGGGCGGTCGGCTCACTTGTTATTTTTTTACCCTTTACCAGCTTTTTCGCGATGCTTGGCTACCGGGTTCTGCTCTCGGCCGGGATTGTGATGGCTGCCCTGCCCTGGGAGGGCTGGGTGCGATTTTTAAAAGGCTGGTTTGTCTTTTTCGCGGTTAGTTTCTTTTTTGCTGGGGTGATGCTGGGCATCTGGCTGCTCTTCTCACCAAGCGGAATGGTCTATCACGGCGGAGTGGTCTATTTTAACCTGAACCCGATCACATTGCTTATCTCAACTGCGGTTGCTTATCTGCTGCTTGGGTTGATCGGGCGGCTGACCCGCGGGGGACGGGTGAGCGGCACAACCTGCAAGGTGACCGTAAAGCTGTCCGGCAGGCGGTGTACCCTTCCGGCTTTGATCGACACCGGAAACAGCCTGTACGAGCCGTTCAGCGGGATTCCGGTCATTGTCTGCCCGCTGGATGCGGTCGCGTCGATTTTACCGCCGGGGATGGCGACATCCATCCGGGCAGGCGATTTGGGCGGCGTTAAACAAGCCGGTGTGCGAATCCGTCTAATCCCATATGCCGCGCTGGGAAAGACAGGAACCCTGCCCGCCCTGCGGGTGGATGAGCTGATCATCCGCCAGGAAAGTGCACTGTACAAGGCTGAACTGTGTTATATGGCCGTCTCGGCTGAAAAGCTGGGTGAGGGCGGCGGCCAGGCCATACTAAACCCCGATTTGATCGGGCGCAAACTCAAGACGGAATGTGGTGTAAACGTATGATCGGTTGGATGACAGACTGGGTAAAGGCAAGATGGCTGGATGTGTTTTACCGCTTTGCGCGGACCAAAATTTACTACATAAACGGACCGGACACTCTGCCCCCGCCCCTGACCCGGGAGGAGGAAGACATCGTCTTCGCCGGGCTGAGCGCCGGCAGCCAGGAGGCCAAACAAGAGCTGATCGTGCACAACCTGCGCCTGGTCGTTTATATTGCCAGAAAGTTCGAAAACTCAGGCATCGGGGTGGAGGATTTGATCTCCATCGGGACAATCGGGCTGATCAAAGCAGTCAACACATTCTGCCCTGAGCGCGGGATCAAACTGGCTACCTACGCCTCCCGCTGTATCGAGAACGAGATCCTTATGCATATGCGCAAATGCCAAAACCACAAAAATGAGGTGTCCATCGACGAGCCGCTCAACATCGATTGGGACGGGAACGAGCTGCTGTTATCCGACATTTTGGGCACAGACGTGGACGCAATCAACCGCCCAATCGAGCAGGATATCGAAAAGGCCATCCTGCTTGAGACGGTCAACAAGCTGGCCGACCGGGAAAGGCAGATCATGCAGCTGCGGTTCGGCCTGCTGGACGGGGAAGAGCGGACACAAAAAGAAGTGGCCGAAATTATCGGCATTTCACAATCCTACATCTCCCGGCTGGAAAAGCGGATCGTAAAACGGCTTAAAAAAGAATTGGAGCGGATATCTTAAACAGCGGGCAGGCGTGGAGGTCACGCCTGCCCGCTGTTTATCTCCGCGCAATCTGGATGGTGTGACATTTAGAAAATCATCAAAATGTTCTTGACAGCAGGCATATCATTTGATAAAATACAATTAGATGATCATCTAATTGTAAATACATGGAGTGGTGTCATGGGAGCGGCAAACACGTTCAAAGCTCTTTCGGACAGCACAAGGCGGGAAATACTAAATCTGCTCGCGTCCGGTTCGATGACAGCGGGCGAAATTGCCGAGCGGTTTTCTATGACAAACGCCACCATCTCACACCACTTGTCGGTGTTAAAGTCGGCAGGGCTGGTCAGTGACGAAAAGAAGGGCAAATACATCATTTATGAGCTGAATACCAGCATGATTGACGAGATTATGCGCTGGGCGATTGGTTTGAAAGGTGGAACAAAGGATGAATCTAAGTAAAACGCGGGTGCTGATATGGGTGTTCGCCCTTGCGCCGCTGGTCATTACATCAGCTTTATACAACAGCCTGCCCGACTTGATCCCCATGCATTGGGGAATCGGCGGCCGGGTAAGGTATGACCCAAAAATGAACATCTGGTGGCTGGCGGCTATGCCGGCCGCGTTGGCCGCGCTGTTTACAGTTCTCCCAAAAATCGACCCGCGAAAGCAGAACTACCAAAAGTTTCGCGGCGCTTACGATGGTCTTTGTTTGTTCATCGTGTTGTTTACGCTCGGTATTGTGGGGGTGGTTTTGTCGGAGAGCTTAAACCCCGGCTATTTGCGGATTGAGTTTGTGGTTACAGCCGCGTGTGGTGTTTTGTTTTCTTTTTTGGGGAACATATTGCCCAAAGTCAAGAGCAACTTCTTTGTGGGAATTCGAACCCCGTGGACACTTTCAAGCCCCGAAGTTTGGCACAGAACACATAGGCTGGCCGGTTATTTGTGGTTTTATGGCGGGCTTGCGCTTTTGGCGGCCAGCTTCTTTTTGCGCGCCGGCACCCTGTTTGCTACAATGCTGACGATCGTCGCGCTCATTATCCTGATACCGGTTGTGATGTCATATGTGTGGTATCGAAAGTAATCGAATATTGAAAAGCCTGTGCTGACCCGCTAAAGCGCAGGCTTTTTGTTTTATTGACAAAGCCGGCGGTTGCTTTCTTCATAAGTGAGGATATAATCGCGGCAGAAGGGCAAAATCGCACAAGGTAACAAAACATACACATTGGGTTCGGGCCGCTTGTGTCTTCACCAAAAATGTGATAAAGTGTAGTACGTGTATGCGAAACCGATGGTTTTTTGTCGATGCGCTTGCGATCATTTGGCGGGATAGATATCCACGCAAAAAAGTAGAGGTAGTTTATGAAAATATCGGGTTGCTGGATTGTCAAAAACGAGGCGGAAAACATTGCGCGCTCGGTGGAGAGCGCAAGGGAAGTGCTGGACGAGATCATCATTGTCGACACCGGCTCGGAGGACGATACGGTGGCGATTGCGCAGTCCTTGGGCGCGCAAGTTCTGCATTTTGCGTGGACCGGTGACTTTGCCGCCGCCCGCAACCATTCCCTTTCGGCCGCGACCGGGGATATCATCATTGCGCTGGACGCGGACGAGTGGTTCGAGCCCAGGCTTGAGGCCGGTGACCGCCAAAAGGTCACGGCGATGTTTGCGGGCAATAGCAACCTGGGTTCGGTTACAGTCCCCCTCAATAATGTTGGCGATGACAACCAGGTCGTCAGCACTTCGGTGGTGCAGCGAATGTTCCGCAACAAAGAGGATATTCGCTATCAGGGCAGGGTTCATGAGCAAATCGTCACCGAAAAATACGCCAATATTCGCATAGATGAATTTCCCATCAATCACTGTGGATACAGGGCCAGTGTGCTTCCTTCCAAGCTGGTAAGAAACGCCGCTATGCTGGCGGACGAGATCAAGGATGCTGTGCCGGGCAGCGACGACCATGTAAAAAAGTTGTTCTACCTTGTCCGGGAATCCGGCAGTTTAACAGATTATGACACCGCTATTGAACACCTTCTCGAAATATTTAAGTATCCCGGCGCGGTGAAACGAGTTTGTGCCGCTTCAAATATAGAGTTTATCAGCGCTGTTTATGCCGCCATACAGGTTGCCGCGGTAAAGCGCAGCCGTGTGAGCAGGCGCGGGGTCTATCAAAAACTGATCAGGCTGCTTAAAGAGGTGTACCCGGACTATGCCGGCAGTGCAGAAGCCGACCTTGTTTATCAGGTATCTTTTGACTTAAAAGAAGATGTGCTTCTGCACGCCATTGAGCCGGCGGTCGCCGCCGCCAATAAAATGCCCGATTCAACAACCCATTATAAAGGGGCGGAGCGTGAGCTTTACAACAGGGCCGCAAGGGCCGCTTGGAGGCGCTCGGATCACCCGCTCATGCTTGAGCATGTGTTCAGCGCATTTAAGGACAAGCGCGATTACAATTTAGCCACGCTCTCAATCTTACTGGGTGCGATCAAAGGGCAGCCGCCGCAAGATATTATCCTGTTCCTCAATGGACTCTGTGATATATCCGATTTAAAAAACCTGGATATGCTGATTCAGGCTACCCGGATTGACGGGCTGATGACCGTTCATTCCTATTACCTTAAAAAGCACGCGGATTCCAAAGAAACGGACGATTCCGCGGTGCTTGGCCTCATGCTGCTGCACAACAAGATGGACGAACTGGTCAGTGTCGCGGCCAAAAAATACGCTGAGCTGCAATACTCTTCGGACGAAAATGCCGGTAAGCTGATGTCTTATCTTTCCCGGATGGTTTTCCTCGCCGCTATTTGCGGCGCTCCTCCGGCCCTGATAGAGCCGCACAGCGAAATCATCGTCGAGTATTCCCATATCTTAGACGCTTTCCACACAGGGGATCGCCTGGAACAGATCACACAAGCTGATGGGCTGCTTCTGCTCGAAACTTACAGCATAGCGGCGTTTGCGGCCGGCTTGGATGCCGGCGAGCGCTACCTGAATATCTTCCGCGCCAACCCTGCCCTGTGTTACCAGGTTAAGGGAAAGTATTGTGAGCAGAGCGGGCTGAGTGAACATTTGGTCAGCGAAGATATGGCGGGGATTGACCCGTTGGATCGCCCCTGTCATTTATTGAAAATCCAGACGTTGATCTTTGCGGCCCGCCACGATGAGGCCCTGCGTGAAATCGGACGGTTTTTGGCCGCGGGCAAGCTCGACGAAGAGCTGTTTCATATGCTGCTGGTTGTGGCGGAAAAATCATCCGGAACGACACAGGCCGAAGCGAAAAAACTGTACGAGCAGTACATCGAGCTGTTTGACACCACAATTGACCTGATCGACGTCGTCCGGACGGGTGTGGTTCTTGACGAAGGCGGCGTGAAAATGAAGAAAGCGCTCAAGAGCATGACCCGCGCGCAGTTCGACAAGTATCTGGCCGAAGAGGGCAAGCGGGCCGTGATCGCAACACCGCCTGATCTTTTGCGCAAAGCGGCCGAGGTCTACACCCAGCAGGACCTGTTCACTGAGGCCGCGCGATGTCTCGCTTGGCTGGTGGCCGGCGGAAAAGGCACCAAAGACGACTGCGACAACCTCGCGAACGCATTTGATAAGCTGGGCAACAAAGTGTTGCCGGCATATTTGCGCACACTGGCCGGAATATCCTAATGCCCCCTGCCGGACACAGACCACAAAACAGATTGGCGATACGCCAATCTGTTTTTTTGGGTTTTGTCATCCACGATGGCTTAACAAACATCACTGTTGCAATCGGGCGGGCAGTGCGGTGAAACAAATCATACAGACTTAATTCTTACCAAACAAATAAATGGTACTAAAGTATAATATAATACATATTTAGTTATACCATAGTGGGTGTTTTTGTTCAGCTGATTAAGATATATTTAACTAAGGTCGACAATTTTCAGCAAAAAGCGCAACAAGCCGAAAATGTCAGAGCAAGTGTAATACGGGGAGGGTTGTCATGGAAACATATCCGTTTCTTATATACCACACATTGAGAGGAGAGGTTTGAAAAATGCGGGAAAACAAGCTGTCCTTTGGGGTCAAGGCCGGATATGGTATGGGTATGTTGGGCGAGTGCCTGGCCATGAACACTTTTTACATCTTTTTCATCTTTTTCCTTACCGACGCGGTTGGAATGGACCCCGGCGCGGCGGGCATGATCGCAATGATCGCCGTATTCTGGGGCGCCTTCACCGACCTGTATGCCGGAATAAAGACAGACGGCAGCCGAAACCCAAACGGCAGGCGCAGGCCTTTTATCTACAGGTTTGCCATTCCGCTGGGTGTGGCGATATTTTTGATGTATACCGACTGGGCTATGGTTGACACCGGGCTCAAGTTCGTTTACTTTTTGCTCGCGTCCATGCTGTTTTGGCTGGCTTTGTCCTTTACCGATATTCCCTATCTCTCTTTGGGTTCTGAAATCACCGATGATTACGCTGAGCGAAATTCGGTTCGCTCCTACGCCAACATACTCAACTACGCCGGTATGATTCTGGCCAGTTCGGGCACATTGTTCCTGGTTTCGCTTATGTCCGGCGGCGAAGGAATCGGAAGCACCGGCGCATGGTCGAGGGTTGGCTTGTTGTTCGGCGTGCTTGTACTGCTCGCTTATTGGCTGAGCGCGGCTGCCACAAAAGGCCGGGAACCCGCTTTGCCGGACGCTCACGCCGAAAATTCCGGCTTTGTCAAGCCTTTCCTGGAAGTCGCCAAGATTCGGCCCTTCCGGCATATCTTGCTGTACACGGTGTTTGCCTATGGCGGCGTGATTTTGTTCACCAGCTTTTACATTTACTACCTCTTCCACAACATGGGCTTTGACGATGGGCAGGCGGCTTTGCTTATGCTTGTCTACTGCTTTATGGTGATGGGTGTTTCGGCGGTTTTGGGCTTTCTTAAAATCGAAAGGCGAACCTTGGTCGTTGCGCTCACCGTCCTGCTCGGCGTGGGGATGTTTATCGCCCACTTTACCGGCCTTGGAACGGCGGGGATTTATCTGGTCTTCTTCCTGTTCTCGATGGCGATCAGCGCTTATTTTGTGTTGATCTACGCAATGGTCTACGACGTTTGTGACATTGATGAGTTCTTAAACAACGAGCGCAGAGAGGGCGTTATCGTCTCGCTCTTCTACTTTGTGGGCAAGGTGATCGGCGGCGTTGCCATGGCAGCGGTGGGCTGGCTGCTTACCCTGGCCCGCTACGACGCGGCGCTGCTTGAACAAAGCGGCTATACCCTGGCCGGCATTTCTTTGGGCACCATGCTTATCCCCGGCGTTTTGATGGTGATCGGCGGCTTGATTATTTTGAGATATCCGGTTAACTCCAAAAACTTCGCCGCACTGCGCCAGGCCATTGACGCGAGGAGCAAGGGGGAGTCTTACTCCACCGACGCGTTTAAGGAGCTGCTGTAATGGATTGCGATTATGTCCTGAAGGGCAGAAAAATCTACACGCTGGACGACGGGAAGCCCCAGGCCGATTGGGTTGCCGTAAAGGGCGAAAAAATCGCATTCGTGGGCAGCGGGGACGTACCCGCGCATTGCAAAATATTGGATTTGAAAGACAGTGTCATCCTTCCGGGGCTTATTGACTCACACGTTCATGGCGGCACCACCGCAGTCATGTGTTCGGGCGTAAACCTTGTGGACGCGGTCGAGGTGAGCGATATCCTGAACCGGATCGAGCAAAGATGTGCGGCCACCGAAGACGATCTTGTCATCGCATCGTTTTTTGTCATGCCACAGGTTAAAGAGGGCCGGTATCCCACAAGGCAGGAACTTGACCGGGTTTCACACGGCAAAAAGGTTATGGTGGTCAGCATCACCCTGCACGGCTCCTCGATCAACACCGCCGCGTTTGAGTCGGTCGGGTTCCCGGACGGGATCGCCGGGATGACTTACGATGAGGGCGGCGTATTTACCGGCCTGCTGGCCGACGATGACGCGCACTTTTTTGCCCTCGGAAAACTGCTGTCAGACCTGCCCGAAACGCGATACGAAAAGTATATCGACGACTTTGGGCGGATGTGCGCCCAAGTGGGTTTAACCACCGCACATTGCATGGAAGGCCAGTTCGTAAAGGGCGACAAAGACATCGACCTTTGGCTGAAAAAGATCGCGGACGGCTCCTTGCCGTTTCACTGTGTGCTTTATCCCCAAACCTGGGATTACGAAAAAGCGCTGGCTTACGGTCTGCCCCGGCATGGCGGGTGTTTGACGCTGGACGGCGCCGACATGGACTTCACAATGGCATTGGATGAGCCGTATACCTGTAAACCGGCGGTCAGGGGCAACCTTTACCGCAGTGACCTGGAAGTGTACACGCTGGCCGCAAAAGCCAGCCGGGACAGCAAACAAATCGCCTTTCACGCAATGGGGGAACGGGCGATCGACCAGGCTCTGGACGCGTACAGGCGCGTGATTGCCGAGCAGGGCGACAAAAAACTGAGGTTTCGCATCGAGCACTTTACCCTGCCGCGGTTCTCGCACATCGAGCTCGCCGCCAGGCTGGGTGTGGTGGTCGGCCAGCAGCCCGAGTATTCGTGGCTGTTCGACACCCCGGGCGGCCCTGTTGAAGAGTGGTTTGGCGCCGAGCGGGTACACAGCCGGTTTGAGCATTACCGCTCTGTGCAGGACGCGGGTGTAGTTGTGGCGGGCGGGTCGGACAGTCCTGTAAACAGCTTAAACCCATTAACCGGAATTCACGGCCTTGTCAACGCGCGGTTCGACACACGGCGGTTTTCGGTGACCGGCGCGCTCAAAGTCTACACGCAACAAGCGGCTTACGCGGCCTTTGAGGAAAACGAGCGCGGCACCATCAAAAAGGGGTATTTCGCAGACTTTACCGCACTGTCCGAAGACCCATATGAGAAACCGGACGTGATCAACGAAATCGAAGTTACACATACGATTTCACAGGGGCGGCAGGTGTACGAGAAATAAAACAGCTCAAGCGAAAATCCACACCTCCCCAAGCGGGGGTGTGGATTTTCGCGCAGTAACAACCACCCTCCTTTAGGCGTAGAATGAAATACGCGCGTTATGCGCAGTCTTAGTTCATTGGAGGACAACTTCATGAGTATGAATCAAATAAATAGATGCGGTCAGCGCACTCCCTGTTGTGGCAATTGTGGATCATGTGTTAAGTGTTGCTGCGTCGGACCACCCGGCCCACGGGGGCCGATGGGGCCGCAAGGACAGCCGGGACCGCGAGGATTGATGGGTCTGCGGGGGCCGATGGGACCGCAAGGACAGACTGGCGCGCAAGGCCCGGTTGGGCCGCAAGGCCAAACAGGCGCAACAGGCCCTCCCGGTCCGCAGGGTGAAACCGGCGCGACTGGCCCTCAAGGCCCTCCCGGCCCGCAGGGCCAAACCGGTGCGACTGGCCCCCAAGGCCCTCCCGGCCCGCAGGGTGAAACCGGCGCAACCGGCCCTCAAGGCCCTCCCGGCCCGCAGGGCCAAACCGGTGCGACCGGCCCCCAAGGCCCTCCCGGCCCGCAGGGCCAAACCGGCGCAACCGGTCCCCAAGGCCCTCCCGGCCCGCAAGGCGCAACCGGCGCGACTGGCCCTCAAGGCCCTCCCGGCCCGCAGGGTGAAACCGGCGCAACCGGTCCCCAAGGCCCTCCCGGCCCGCAGGGCCAAACCGGCGCAACCGGCCCTCAAGGCCCTCCCGGCCCGCAGGGTCCGCAAGGCCCGGCCGGCGTTTGCGCCTGCCCTTCACTTGGCGAACAAGTGGTAAACGGCGGGATGGAAGAGTTCGAAAGCAACGGCGTCCCAACCGGCTGGACAACGACCACACCCGGCCTGGTCTCCCAGGATACCGCCCAAGGGCGGGTGCACTCAGGCCTTTCCTCCGTCAACCTTTTGGATGGCGCGGATTTATCCCAGACCATCGCGCCGGTGAGCGGCGGGTGCTTTTACGAGTTCTCGTTCTTTGCACACGCGCAGGGTGCGCAGGTCGGGGTTACCGCCACCGTAACGTTCGTAACTCCCACCGGCAATGAAGTCGGCGCAGTCATCACGGTAGAAAGGCAAGACATTTCAGACAGTGACCGGGAATTCGCCTACTACAGAGCCATTACAAGCGCCGCACCCGCAAACGCGACCGCCGCGATCATAACTTTCACGGTCACCGCGCAGGGCAACCAGTCACTGAATATAGATGATGTGTCCTTTTCGGTTGCGTAAAAACCGGTATCAAAACTTGACGCGGGCGATATATGGGAGTATAATTAAGGCAAACAGTTGATTACAAAGCCCCAAAACGCCTGTGTCAAAAAACGTGAACAGCTGTTGGCCGGCTGCGGTTGCAGTGGGCTGGCAGCTGTTTTGTTTTATGTAAAAACAACGGGGAGAGTGATTGTCAGTGGCAAGCGCGCGGGAGAAAGCTTCTAAAATGTTCGCGGAGGGTTATAACTGAGCGCAGTCTGTGTTCGCCGTGTTTGCGGACGAGCTCGGGATGGACAAAGAGCAGGCACTCATGCTATCCTCACCGTTTGGCGGGGGATTTGCCCAGATGCGCGAGGTCTGTGGCGCGCTGAGCGGCATGTTCCTGGTGATGGGCCTGAAAGAGGGCTGTACATCAACCGACAAACAGACAAAAGCCGATTATTACGAAATGCTGCGCGGGCTGGAGGCGCAGTTCAGCGAAAAGTACAAGACAAACAACTGCACCCTCCTGTTAAAAATGGCGGAGGACGCCGGCCTCCCAAGGCCCTGCGAAGAGCTGGTCGGCCTGGCGGCGGAGATTGCCGAAGCGAAACTGGCAAGCAGGCGCTGACCGCCGCGCGTATGATATGGCAAAAGGCGAGGATAAAAATCCTCGCCTCTTTATTTGATTTCCTGCTCTAGATTTCTGAATGTGTCGGTGTCGAAAAATTCTGTCAGGCTGATTTCCAAGCCGTCGCATATCTTCTTGATCGTCACAATGCCGGGATTTTTGCTTTGCCCACCCACAATATTTTTCATTGTAGACGGTGGCACTCCCGAATAGTTTGCGACCGCATTGATCGGCCACCGTTTTGCAGTACACAACTCAATGATTCTATTTTGCACAGCCTCTCTCGTGTCCATAGGTCGATCCTCCACCAGACTTTATATAGTTAATATTAGGCTATATAAAGAGAGTTGATCGCCTGTTGCAAGTCTCAATTAGACTATATATAGACATTTTACTTTGTATGGCTTAAAATATACTATATAAAGCCTGAGGGGTGTACTATGTCCAGAGTTAACAAGCGGCAGGTGTTTGAGCGCGTGTTTGGCGGCGACACGAAAGCCGAACGCGACAAGCTGATAGATGAGTTTGAGCGGGAAGTTTATGACCCTTTTGTAACGATCCGGCTGCGCAAAGTACAGATAAAAGCGTTGTCTGAATATATCGCGCTGCTTCCATTTTATGAGTTCCGGGCGTTGGCATTGTATCAGTGCAGAGGCTACTCGTATAAGAGGGTTTCAAAAACCCTCGGTGAATCGAGGGCGAAGGGGCTGATTTTATACTGCAAGGACAGGCTTACGCAATGTATGAATTTGCCGCGGCCGATACTGGAGGTGTATTGGCGCTTCGCGTGCAGCAAGGCGATGGATATTTACCCTTTCCCTGAAAACATCCCAATGTTATTGATTGCGCTGCTTGCGGCGTCCCCTTTGACGTTCTTCTAGAAATTCCAGCCGGCAAAATCTTGTGACGAGCTCCAAACAAAACGCGTTCCCACAAAGTGAGAACGCGTTTTTGGCCACGGCGGCTCGCCGCTGTGTCGGCGGCAGCTGTATGGGCGCACGCCGACGGTATCTTGGATGGCGGGAGTATGTGAGAATCGAACTCACCTAAGCGGGATTAGCCGCTATTACTGGTTTTGAAGACCAGAGGGCACACCAGCACCCATCTACTCCCGTGTAGTGGCTGGAGATTTCCAGCCATCATTATAGCACCTATTGCCGGGGAATACAAGTTTCACCGGCCCGCTTTTTTGGCAAGCACCCGGGCATCCCCAATTTTTTTGGTCAGGCCATGGCGGTCAAAGTGCTCAAGCAAAGCCAGCGCGAACTTGCGCGAAGACCCCGAAATATCCCGCATCTGCGCCAGCGTGATCTCGCCCTCCTTTTCGATAAACGCGACCACCTCCGTTTGGGCGGCGGCAAAAATCTCGCCGTGAAAGGCAATCTGCGGGCTGACCAGAACCAGACTGCCCTTTGCCAGCAGAGCGTCCAACACTTTTTTAGCCGCGTTCTTCTCTTTGGGGCTGGGATAAAGGGCGTAAACCTCATCGAATGAGGGCGGGGCGTATCCGCCCTCTTTGAACAAAGTCTCGATCCGCTCAGTCAGCTTTTGGTCGCTCTCACTGCCCTTCGGCTCAAAGTCGGGCAAAGCGGCCTTTTGCCCTTTGAGTATAAATACACCCGCGGCCGCCAGCGCATCCAGCAGGCGGTCGGCAGTGGCGGTATCCCGGCCGGGGAGCAGCCGTCCGCGCAACTCCTCCCGCCGCAGTCCCTCTTGCAGCGGGTTCTCACGGTGATATTCGGCCAGGATATGCCGCAAATTCTTTTCAAGTTTTGTTTTGTACCGCGCGTCAATGGCTGCCTTTTCGCCGACCATCAGGATTTCGCCGCGCTTTTCGAGATCGGCCAGCTCAGCGGCAACCGTCTGGCTTGAAAGCCCAAGCAGCCGCCCTGCGTCTGAGAGCGGCACGAGCTGGGGCGACCCCTCAGCGATTGCCTGTAAAAGATTTTCAGCCAGACTGCCGCCCTCACGGATAGAGAGTGCTTCGAGGATATCCCCGCTCCCCCGCCGCCAGCGTTTGGGGTTGGGGTTGAGCACAACGCCGCCGCCCACCGTCTCAAGGGGCGAATAAAACCGCAGGACAAAGCGGTCTTCCTTTTTGGCCGCGACTTCTTCGGTAAAGCGCAGCTGCGCATAGCCCTCCTCACCGGGCAGTAACCGGTCAGCTTCTAACAGCACCAGTTTGCAGAGGGATTCCCGCGCGCCGTGGTAAAAGTGGAGCCGCGACCCGCTTTCGATCACCCGCCCGCTGTCCGGCAGGATTTGCAGCTTTACGTCCAGCATCATGGTGTTTGCCATACTGCCGGGGGTAGCCAGCGTATCCCCGCGGCCGACGTCTTCCCGCTTGAGGGAGGCCAGATTGACCGCTGTCCGCTGTCCGGCGTGGGTCTGCGCCGCGCCCTTTGCGTGGACTTGCAAGTTGCGCACCCGGGTGCGGATGCCGGTCGGGTAAACTTCGACCTCATCCCCCTCGCGCAGTTCCCCCTCGATCATGGTGCCGGTGATGACTGTGCCAAAGCCGTCCACCGAAAAGACCCGGTCAACCGGCACGCGAAAGACCCCGGATGTCTTTTTGTTTTGCGCTTTTTCAGCCATCTCTTCAATGAGCGTGCGCAGTTCTTCCAGCCCTTGTCCGGTATAGGCGGAAACCGGCTGGATGGGCGCGTCTTCCAAGAATGTCCCGGCCGCCAGCGCACGGATGTCTTCGGCCACCATCTCGACCCACTCAGGCTCGACCAGATCGGCTTTGGTGATGGCGACCACCCCGGCTTTGATCCCCAGCAACCGCAGGATGCCCAGATGTTCGCGCGTTTGGGGCATTACCCCGTCATCGGCGGCCACAATCAGCAGGGCAAGGTCGATCCCGCCCGCCCCGGCCAGCATGTTGGCGATAAACTTTTCGTGACCGGGCACATCCACAATCCCGGCGGTTTCTCCATTTCGCAGCGGCAGGTGGGCGAACCCCAGCTCGATGGTGATCCCCCGCTTTTTTTCTTCTTTCAGGCGGTCGGTGTCGATCCCGGTCAGCGCTTTGATCAGCGATGTCTTGCCGTGGTCAACATGCCCGGCTGTGCCGATGATAATCCCGCTCATCCCTCGCCCTCCCCTGTCAGCGCCGCTAATAACCGCCCGGCGATGTAGCCGTAGTCAGATTCATCCACCGCGCGCGGGTCGATAATCAGCCGGTCTTTTGCGATTCGCGCGACAATGGCAGGATTGACGCCGCGCAACCGGCGCTCAAGCGCGTCGACTGAGATGTCGCGGGGATTGACCGCCACCACCCAGCCGGGCAGGGTCTGGGTCGGCGCACTGCCGCCCCCCACCTGTCCCTCATCTTCAAGCAGGGCGACTTGATCGCCAGCCGGCACGAGCAGCCCGACCAGCTTCTCGGCGGCCTCCCGCAAGCTTTCGAGGGGTGCAAACAACATCCGCAGGGTAGGGATCTCCCGGCGGGCCAGGTCAGGGTCGAGATAAAGCCGCAATGTGGCCTCAAGCGCGGCCAGCGTCAACTTATCAATTCGCAAAGCCCTGGCCAGCGGATGTTTTTTCATGGCGGAAAGATACCGTTTTTTGCCCACGATGATCCCGGCTTGCGGGCCGCCCAGAAGCTTGTCCCCGCTAAAGCAGACCACATCCGCCCCGGCCGATATGCAGGCATCTACGCTTGGCTCGTCCGGCAGGCCGAGGTTGATCATCGACCCGCTGCCCAAATCGTAGAGGAAGGGCAGGTCGTGCTCAGCGGCCAGCGTGGCCAGCTCGGCCGGTTTGACCTCCTGCGTAAACCCCAGGATTTTGTAGTTGCTGGTGTGCGCTTTGAGCAGGGCGCCGGTGTGCTCACCGATCGCCTTTTGGTAGTCGGACATCCGGGTGCGGTTGGTTGCGCCCACCTCGCGCAAAGTACAGCCGGATTGCTCCATCACCTCCGGGATGCGGAAAGACCCGCCGATCTCGACCAGCTCCCCGCGGGAAACGATCACTTCCCGGCCTTTCGCGAGTGCCGCCAGCATCAGCAGGACGGCCGCCGCGTTGTTGTTGACCACCAGCGCATCCTCCGCGCCGGTCAGGCGGGTAAGCAAACCGGAAACATGACTGAAGCGGTCTCCCCGGCCACCGTGCTCCGGGTTGTACTCAAGTGTGGAGTAACCGGCCGCCACCCGGGTTACCGCATCCTGCGCAGATGTAGCAAGCGGCGCGCGGCCGAGGTTGGTGTGTAAAATCACGCCGGTCGCGTTGATCACCCTGCGCAGGCTGGGCAGATTCTTCCGCGCGGTCAGCTTGGAAACTTCCGCCGCCAGCCGGTCTTTGTCCGGAACTTCTTTACACGTGCCGGCCAGAATCGATTCCCGCAGCTGCCCGAGAACCTCACGTGCGGCCTGCGCCGCTAAAGCCGGCGTCTGAATACCGGCCATATCGGGGTGGGCAAGCAACTCGTCCATCTTTGGAATTTGGCGCAAAAGCGTGTGGTCAGCCATTAAAAATAACCCCTTACACTAGGGCGTGTTGACACAAAGCTGAACGCCCGTATTTTGGTGAATTTTGAGTCTTTCTTCGTTGTCGTTACAAAGTACTGACGATGAGCGCCCATACAGCGAAGAGTCTCAGCGGAATACAT
>Ga0136643_10001288_pt1 | contig 30241 bp, 28 predicted proteins | sample TergutLab28metaG_FD_96883 | JGI IMG/M metagenome (GOLD analysis project Ga0136643, IMG submission 96883) | Labiotermes labralis P1 segment gut microbial communities from Petit-Saut dam, French Guiana - Lab288 P1 (version 3) (version 3) | ecosystem: Host-associated > Arthropoda: Insects >... | reverse complement strand
GCTAAGTCAGCCATCTTGGGATTAAAATCCAAGTGCATATCCTTGGAAAAAAAGCGTCCACCTGTCGTTCTCAATCGACTGTTCCATTGAGCAGAATGTTCAAACTCCCAGCCAAATTTTTCTAGAGATATTTTTCTGACCCATTCTGTTAATTCTTGATTGGTCATGCTTTCTTACGTTCTTCTCTAGGGTTAACCAGTGTCAAATTCGTTTTCCCACGATCTAAGTCAATAGACTTCACCCATACGGTAACAATCTGCCCAACGGATACCACTTCATGTGGATTTCGAGTGAAATTTTTGCTCAGATCAGACACATGGACAAGCCCGTCATTCTTAATTCCAATATCAACAAAAGCCCCAAAATCAACTACATTACGCACCACACCTTCCAATTGCTGCCCAATCTGTAAATCGCTGGCTGACAAGACATCTTGACGAAGGATTGGAGCATCAAAATTGTCCCGTAAATCACGCCCTGGACGCATCAAATCGTCGATAATATCCGTCAATGTTTCCTGACCAATAGAGAGTTTTTCAGACATTTGCTTGACATTGATGGACTTCAACAGCTCACGAGTGTCTGCATCAAAGTCTTTTTGTCCTAATTCCTTAAGCAAATCTTTGACTACCTTATAAGACTCAGGATGAACTCCTGTATTATCAAGAAAATTCTTTCCTTCTGGAATACGCAAGAAACCTGCTGCTTGCTCAAATGCCTTATCTCCTAAACGTGGAACCTTCTTCAAATCTGAACGAGAACTTAAGGCTCCATTTTCTTCACGGTAGGAAACAACATTGGACGCTAAAGTCTTATTGAGCCCCGATACATGTGAGAGAAGAGATGGACTTGCTGTATTAACATTGACCCCCACCTGATTGACCACTGTTTCAACCACAAAATCAAGATTTTCTGTCAGCTTTTTCTCGGCAACATCATGCTGATATTGACCAACACCAATGGCTTTGGGTTCTATCTTAACTAATTCTGCTAATGGGTCTTGAAGACGTCGTGCAATAGAGATGGCGGAACGTTTTTCAACCGTTAATTCAGGAAATTCTTGACGAGCCAATTCAGAGGCGGAATAAACTGAAGCCCCTGACTCACTGACAATGACGTAATAAACATCGGATAATTCATTCTCTTTAAGAGTCTCAGATACAAATGATTCGGACTCACGACTGGCTGTTCCATTTCCTATGGCAATCATATTGACTCCATATTTTTTGATTAAGGCAACTAGATCTTTGCGAGATTGTTCAATCTTAGCTTCTGATGCAGGTTTTACAGGGTAAATCACTGTTGTTTCAAGGAGTTTTCCTGTCTCATCTACGATAGCAATCTTTGCTCCTGTACGATAGGCAGGATCAAATCCCATGACTACACGTCCTTTAAGCGGTGCAACCAAAAGAAGATTCTTCAGATTTTCTCCAAATATTTCAATAGCAGAATCTTCTGCACGTTCCGTCAATTCTGCACGTACCATACGCTCAATGGCAGGTAACATTTTTTTCTTATAAGCCTCTTTAATGGCTGACTGCATATTTTTATTGTCTTTTGCTTTGAAACGATTTTCAAAGAAACGAACAATTTTCTCTTCATTATTTTCAAACTTGACCGTAAGAATATCTAATTTTTCTCCACGATTAAGAGCAAGTACACGGTGGTTAGGTAAGTCAACTATTTTTTCTGAGAAATCATAATAAATCTCAAAAACTTTCTTCTCATCACTGGCATTCTTTTTTAATGAACTGATCAAAAGGCTATTCGTCTTCAATTCATTCAAAAGCCATGAACGTAAGCGTACATCTTCTGAAATAGCCTCAGCAAGAATATCAATGGCTCCTTGCAAGGCTTTTTCTGCTGTATCAAATGTTTCATTGACAAATGACTCCGCCCGTGTCAAATCTGCCTTGTTTTGGACCACCAGCTGAGCCAAGGGAAAAAGTCCTGCTTCTTTGGCAATCGTTGCTTTGGTGCGACGTTTCTCCTTATAGGGCAGATATAAATCTTCAACTTCTGATAATTTTTCAGCTTCTTTAATAGCTTGACGTAAAGCATCAGAAAGCTTTCCTTGTTCTTCAATCTTAGCAAGGACTGTTTCTTTCCTGTCTGCAAGCTTAGTCAAGGCATCATGGGTATCAATGATTGCTTTGATTTCAACCTCATCCAGACTTCCTGTCACTTCCTTACGGTAGCGAGCAATGAAAGGAACAGTATTCCCCTCTTCTGTCAAAGCTAAAACTTTCTCGATTTGAGAGATTTTCAAGTTGAGATTTTGGGCAATTTTTTCAATATGTGATTGTTTTTCCATCCTTCTATTATACCACGCTCTAATCAAATCAAAAAAATCTCTTAAGAGATTTTTTCTATACTATTCTGTTACCGTTTTTGATGATTGAGCTTTATTTCCCATACTGATCAAAAGTACAAAGGCTACTGCTCCTAGAAGAACGAGTGCAATAATCCCTCCTAAGATACTTCCTTGACCGTTAGTCAAATAATTAAACATATTGGTCAAATAGATTCCTGGAAGGAAGCTACGAACGAGTTGTCCAAAGCTACCCAAAAGTTGACTTGGGAAAAGAGCTGTTGAAAGAGCCACTTGCAAGAGTACAAAAGCAATTGCAAGCACAAGGCCCAAACGACCAAATACTTTTGAAAGACTGAGTGCAAACCCATACAAAACAACTGTAGATACTGCTACTGCAAGGAATAGAGCAATAGGATGTTGAATTGACATTCCTGTCAAGAGAATCCCTACTCCAATACCAATCGTAGTTAATCCTGCGACGCTGGCTAGTGTAAGAAAAGTGTTTTTATCTTTAAGAGATTCTCCACGTTTAGCTAATTGGTGAATTTGTACCATCAAGGCAGATAGTGCAAGTGCAAGAACTATCAATGTTGGAGCAAAGTAGTTAGAGAATTTGTTTACATTTGGTTCTTGTGTTACGACATCTTTAACAGGTGATGCTAATTGATTTTCTGATTGAGTGACAGAATTAATAATCGGAAGACTTGGAAGAGCTTTATTCAATGTTGATGATAAAATTCCAGTTCCATCTGACATTGTCCCTAAGCCGCCAGAGAGCTGATCTGCACCTGAAGCTAACTGTTCCACACCTGAAGCTAATGGTTTTGCTCCATCTGCTAATTGCTGTGCTCCATTGGCTACTTGACCTACACCACCTGTGTATTGTTTTACTCCGGGTACTAGAGTAGAAGAGACTTGAGAATTAGCTTGGTTAATTCCTGCTGAAAGTTGGCTTCCTCCAGTAGCAAGAAGATTCACACCTGATTGAAGTTGTGCTCCACCACCTGTTAATTGATCCATTTGCGGTTCTTGAGCGGTGATGCCTGAGCTGATTTCTTGAAGATTACCTTTCAACCCATCTATAGCCTGAACAGCTCCTTGTGTTGCGAGTGGTCCACTGGCTTGAAGTTGTGAAAGACTATTGTTAATGTTTGTAGCTGCTGTCCCTGCCTGAAGAAAATATAATTCTAACATAGTACTATCATGACTTAACGCAGTAACTTGTGCATTTTCAGCATTTACTTGGGCTTGAAGTTGTGCAATGTAAGAAGCTGCAACCGTAGATACAGAAGGATCATTTTGCATTGCTGTAATAATTCCTTGTTCTGTTGTTACATTACTCTTTAGAGTTGCCACTTCTGTGTTGATTGATGGAAGTACAGTTTGAATATTTGTTAATGCTGTTGCTAAATGTGCTGCATCAGGATTACTGGTTAAACCAGAGAGAGCGGTTGTTAATTGATTTAATCCATCTTCAAGCTGAGTAAGTTGACCCCCTTGAGAAGCAAGACCATCATTGATTTGACTGGCAGTTCCTTTAATAGAATCAACTAATTGTTGTGTTCCACCAACTAATGCAGGGGTTTGAGCATTTAATGTTCCTAACCCACTATTGAGTTGATTTCCACCTGTTGATAAGAGTCCCAATCCTGATGAAAGGCTTGATACTCCATTTACAAGAGTAGAGCTGTTGGCATTAAGTTCAGATGCTCCTGAATTTAATTGATTAACACCTGATTCAAGGGTAGGAATGCTACCATTTAATGTCCCAAGTCCACCTTTAAGTTGGGTTGAACCATCAAATAATTGATGAGAACCTGCATTAAGTTGATTGGCTGCATCTGCTGTTTGGCGTGTACCGTCAGCAAGCTGTGATACTCCACCTAAAAGTTGATTCCCATATTGCTGTTGGATATTTGTTTCAACTTGTGACGTTACATTATCTGCTACATATTTGAATAGAGCAGAAGTAACGGGGGTGTTGTCATTTCCTAGGTTGATATTAAGTTGAGCTTGTTGTGGATTTTTATCCAATAAACTTGCTGTATTCTTTGAAAAATCTTGTGGAATTTCAAGCGACATCAGTGAAGAGTTATCTTTCAATGCTTTTGTTGCTTGATCTTGTGAAACAAATTCCCATTTGAACTGTTTATTGTCTTTTAATTTATCAATAACTTGTTGCCCAGCATTTACTTTTGTTCCATTTGACTCAACGGCTTTGTCATTATTGACAACCAATATTTTAATGTCTGAGGCTGACGTTGCGTTCTGCATTTGATCCAAAGAATGCGTTGAAAAATAAAACACTGCTGCTGGAATCAATACCGCAAGAGGTAAAATTCCTAATTTCTTCCAATTCATAAATAATTTCTCCATTTACAATAATAATATTTTAATAATACTTTTCTATACTACTCTTATTTTCTTACTAATTCAAGCAAAAAAAGTTGACATGATGTCAACTTTTTATTTACAAAATACTATTAAAATACGAATTAGAATAATTTAAGTTGACAATATGTCAATTTTTTAATATAATACTATCATTATGGTATTAGGAACAAGAGAAAAAATCATCAACGCTTATTTCAGAATGGCTTTGAAATATCCACAAAAATCAAGTATTACCCTATCTGAAATCGCAAAGGAAGCCGGTGTTTCAAGACAAACCATCTATAAGAAGCATTATCGAAATACAGAAGATATTATAGAAGATATTCATAAGGAAATTACCTCTGAAATCATAGATGTTCTGCAACAGTTCGAACCTACAGTAGGCCAATCTCCTTTAGTCATCTTTGCTAACGAGGTTCTTCCTTTACTCTACAAACATCGAGAGTGGCTACGTACCCTTTATACCACTTCGATGGACCCTTCATGGGAACGCTATTTGGAAGCCCAGTATGCAAATTGGGTCATTCCTTATCTCATCATAAACGAAGAAAGGAATGGTCTTTCTCAGGCTTTTTTGGTTAAGCTTGCTATCAAACAAGCCTTTGCTATTATTTCTACATGGTTATCCGAAGAACACCCCCAACCCCCTGAAACATTCAAGAATCAATTTTTACAACTTGTCTCTCTTCCTATTAACAATATGGTAAAAGCTGAATACAAGGCAGATTCTCCTGATATAAAAAAATAAAATTCTAGCTTTGCTGGAATTTTTATTTTATATTACATTGAATATTTCAACCACTCTAATCGTGACACTTTCATCATCCTTCTTATAAGAGAATAACTGACAAATATAAGAACAATTGTCAATATAAAGCTGGAGAAGATAATGAATAGACCGCTCATCATAAAGTCAATAGGCTTATGAATAAGATGGCTCATTACCCAAACAGACAGCTGAATAGCGATAGATTGGGCAGGGTAGATGTAGGTGGATAATTTCCTCATATTGGTCGCATTTTGCATTGAAAATCCAGATTTCATGGCAAGATAGAAAAGTACAATAACTAACCCTATCAATGATAAATTCACTATCTTTTCATTAAATAAACTAAATTCTATAAAATTCAAAAATAATAGAATAAAGAATAAGGGTCTAGCGTGAGGGATTTTAATTTTCATCTCATATCTTGCAAACATACACCCTAGTGCCAGATATAAAATAGTACGCAAAGCCGTTTCAGATGATCCCAAACTCAGCCCTGCATCAAGAATAGGATTATAAATAATCAGCCCTACTTCTATGATTAAACCCAATAAAATAATGTATTTTAGTTCTACACATTTCAAAAGCTGAGTTACAATAATCATCCCAAAGATACTGGCAATCAAGAACCATCCAATAGGAAATACCTCTATCCAGCCAAATAATATCAGTTTCAACCAAAAACCAATCAATAAAATCATCTTAAAATGACTGTGCCATACATCTAACAATAGCCAAGGAGAGTTAACAATAATCCAAAAAATCCAAAGTCTAAAAATCCTTAAACAATAATTTTTAAGCAGTTGAATTTGTCCTAGACTATCTTCTTTATCGTATTTCTTAAAAAAGAAAAAGCCAGAAGCACTAAAGAAAAAGGGAACCCCTATACGACCTATCCAATTCAGTAGAGGTACATTCATGTGTATACCCACAATAGATAGTGCTAAAACAACTTTAATGAAATCAATCAAATCATAATTTTTTCTGCTTTTCATTCTAATACTATACCACAAGTATTAAAAAACTCAGAATTATGAAAATTCTGAGTATTAATCTATTACATTTGTTTGTTGTAGAATTCGACGATAAGGGCTTCGTTGATTTCTGGGTTGATTTCTTCACGTTCAGGCAAACGAACGAGTGAACCTTCCAATTTTTCTGAATCAAATGATACAAAGTTGGGACGTCCTTTAGTTGCTTCAACAGCTTCAAGGATTGCAGGGACTTTGATTGATTTTTCACGTACTGTGATTACTTGCCCTTCAGATACACGATATGAAGGAATATCTACACGTTTCCCATCAACAAGAATATGCCCGTGATTTACAAATTGACGTGCTTGACGACGAGTAGTCGCAAGACCTAGACGGTAAACCACATTATCCAAACGACGTTCAAGCAATGTCATGAAGTTGAAACCAAGTGTTCCGCCTTTAATTTTAGTGGCTTGCACGTATAGATTACGGAATTGACGTTCTGACATTCCATAAGTGAAACGAAGTTTTTGCTTTTCAGCAAGTTGTAAACCGTACTCAGAAAGTTTTGAACGGTTATTTGGACCGTGTTGACCTGGTACATAGTTACGACGTGAAAGTTCTTTTCCAGAACCTGTAAGTGAAATCCCGTAACGACGAGATTGTTTCCATGATGGACCTGTGTAGCGTGACATAATGTGATGTCTCCTTTGATTTTTATAATGGAGAATCTGTATTACAAGCTTTGAATTCGTGCATTATCCTTTTCGCCTTACAGCTTAGGTTACATGATAACTAAGGATAATGTTGACGAGCTTTCTATCTTGTGGCTGCAAATTCAACTCTATAAGTATAACAGATTTAAGCAAAGCTGTCAAGAACTCCCGTAAAAGCTTATTACTAATATATTATTTTTAATCGAATTGAATCAAACCTTCATCAAACCCTAATTCAACGGAGTTTAACGCTAATGTCAAGGCACGTCGTGTAAAGAACCCACTTCGAATAGCTTTTTGCCAAGGTTTGATATTCTCAATCATTTGATCGTAGTCTTCTTCGGTCATTCCATCTAAGATACCGTCTATATCATTAAGATCATCAACAACCAAACCAATACCTGCTTCTTTCACCCAATTTACATGAGCAGAGGTCGCTGGAATAATGAATGGCAATCCCGCTGCAATGTAAGTAGAAAGCTTGGTTGGATTATTATACTGAAAATATTCTCTCTGTGCAGGAAATTGATTTTCTGAAATATTGTTGCTATTAACTAATCCAAACCCACCATCCATATAGGTTAAGATTTCTTTTGAAGTCATAGAATCAATAGCCTCAATATTAGGTCTATCTGAAAAATCATATTCAAACTTCGAAATAATTTTCAAGGTAGTTTTTCCATTATAGTCAATATGATCAGCATATCTGCCTGAAGGATAATAGATTTGTCGTTTGAATCTCTTTTCTTTTAAGGGAGCATCATGAGGATAATCAAAAAGATGAAGAGAAACCATAGGTAAATTTATTTCATCGTCCTTAAGACGCTTTGCAAATTTCTCATTGTGTGCAATAATCAAATCAAATTTATTGGCCAGCCATGATAACTCAAAGCTATTATCTACATTATAATCTGTTCTGCCCGACATATACTCCATTACATCGTGAACGATTGCAACTGCCTTTGCTTTTCGATTTTCTTTGATGTAGGAAAAGAACTCTGCTTGAAAATTAATATGCATAAAGAAGGGAAATTGAACAAATACAGTGTCTCCAGGCTTCACAGGGTCAAGGAGCGAAGCGATAACAGCAGCTCTTTTATCTGGTGCGTTAGCAAAATATGCGTCTAAAGAAAGTGAAATGGGTATTTCTTTGAATCCTATTTCTACTGCTTCACGAACAATATTACTTCCCATGAGCATATATGCCGTTGTTTCTTCAAATCGAGTATCAGGAGAAACTAGCTTTGTAATCCAGTTAGTCATAACTTTTCCATTCTAATTTTAAATAATTACTATTTTAACATTTTTATACAATTTTTTACTGAAAAATCAAAAGTTCAATTCTTGTTTTCTTCAATAAATTCAGCAATGCTTTGTCTAATATCCCGATTTAATTTATTATAACTTCCATCACTTTTTCTTTTGATGAATGTAGGAACGGTTTTGACATCGAACTGGTCACGCACCGCTTGCAATTCAATATTCAAATCTGTATTCTCTGTATCAATATAGAAAATGTCTTGCTCTATACTTGGTATTTCCTTGACAAATTTACGGCAATAGGGGCAGGTGGCACGTCCAAAAAAGATATAGGTGTCATCTTCCAAGTTTGCAATATCTCTGGGTTCAATCAATTTTACATTTATAATATTTTCACGATATTCATCATGGTCAGCGTGTGTCATCACTTTTTCTGTCATCTCATTTTACTCCATCCTATTAATAGTCCTGCCAACACTAGAAGGGACACAAGTAGAAGGGTATCTCTTTGCATCCATTTTAATTGGCGATATTTGCTTCGTCCTTCTCCCCCTTGGTAGCCACGAGATTCCATTGCTACTGCCAAATCATCTGCACGGCGAAAACTTGATACAAATAAGGGAATGAGTACAGGAATAATGGAACGAATCTTCTGTAAAAGATTTCCCTCTCCAAATGCCATTCCACGAGATTTTTGAGCATTCATAATCATGGTTGTATCATCTAATAAAGTCGGGATAAATCTCAGGCTGATGGACAACATCAATCCTAATTCATGAACAGGGACTTTGATTTTATTAAGCGGAGAGAGTCCTTTTTCAATCCCATCAGCCAGTGTCAATGGTGGGGTACTCAAGGTCAACAAGGTAGACATGAAAACAATTAATACAAATCGCAAGAAGATATAAACCGAATTAATCAGACTCTCCGTTGAAACCGTGAGAATCCAAAATTTGAAAATGACGTGCTCTCCCGGTGTAAAGAACATCTGAAAAAGAACAGTAAATAAGATCAAGGCAAGCATAGGTCTTAAACCTTTAAGAAAATAAGAAAGTTTGATTCCGGACAATCCAATCCCCATCAGAGTATAGAATAAAAGAAGGGAATAACCTAGCCAATCGTTCGCCAAAAATATAATGATGATAAATCCAATTAAAGCCAATAATTTACTGCGTGGATCCATCCGATGAATAGTAGAATCTATAGGGATATAACGCCCCATTAGCATGGAGTTCATCAGCAGTCACCCCCTTTTAATGCAAGAAGATGAGTGACTAATTCTTGGCGTGTGATTGGCCATTCATCAAAAATCATCCCTTTTTCAGCCAATTTATGAGCAAATTCTGTAACCTTAGGCACACCTAGTTCATGTGCCTTGAGAAATTCTATCTCTTGAAAAATTTGCTTAGGCTGACCTTGACTAATCATCTTACCTTTTTCAAGAAGATAGACAAAATCTGCATACTCTGCCACATCATCCATGAGATGAGTCACTAAGACTACAGTCTGCCCTGATTCATGAATACTCTTGAAAAGTTCCATCATGGCAATGCGAGCTTTGGGGTCAAGCCCTGCAGTAGGCTCGTCAAGAACCAAAACTTCTGGTTCCATAGCTAAAATCCCCGCAATAGCCACACGACGCATTTGTCCCCCTGATAATTCAAAAGGCGAACGCTCAAATACCTCCTCTGATAATCCAACAAGGAGAAGTTTTTCTTTAGCTGTTCTTTCTGCGTCTTCTTTAGACACTCCAAAATTCTGCGGACCAAATGCCACATCTTTTAAGACGGTCTCATCAAAAAGCTGGCTCTCAGGAAATTGGAAAATTACCCCCACTTTCTTGCGGACAGGCTTGATATTCTTCTGCTTACTTTCAGCAGTAATGGAAATTTCATCTACTTCTACAATCCCAGTCGTGGGTTGCAAAAGCCCATTCAAGTGTTGAATGAGTGTTGATTTCCCCGAACCCGTATGTCCAATCAGAGCAGTATATGACCCTGATTCCACTTGCAAATCAATGTCAAATAAAGCACGACTGGCAAATGGGGTCTTGGGTTGATAGGTATAGTTGACCTTGTCAAATTTAATCATTTAATTTCTGTATCCTATTTTACTAACATCTTTACAAGCAAATCTGCCAGTTCTTCATCGTCATAATATTCTTCAGGTATTTTCAGTCCTTTATCCATCAATTCTTCTACAAGAGATGTTGAAAATGGGACATCCAGACCAAATTCCAGCATGTTTTCCTCTCTTGCAAAAATCTCTCTTGGGCTTCCTGATTGAATCATTTTTCCTTTTTTCATGACCAAAATACGATCAGAATGTGAGGCCTCTTCTAAATCATGTGTGATAGAAAGCACAGTTAAATGATATTTATCCTTAATTTCACGGATAATGGACATGATTTCTGCACATCCCATAGGATCCAGCATAGAAGTCGCTTCATCAAGAATGATGAGCTCAGGGCGAAGAGCAATAATCCCTGCAATCGCCACACGTTGTTTCTGCCCGCCCGACAAGCGAGCAGGTTCCTTGTCTTTGAATCCTTGCATATTGACGGCTTGGAGGGCTTCATCCACGCGAGCGATCATCTCTTCACGTGGAATACCTTGATTTTCCATCCCAAAGGCTACGTCATCCTCTACCGTCGCTCCTACAAACTGATTATCTGGATTTTGAAAGACCATTCCTATCTTACGACGCAAACTCCAGACATTCTCTTCAGTTAATGTCTGTCCTGCAATCTTAATCGTTCCCTCAAATCCATCCATTAATCCATCAATCAAACGGGCTGTCGTTGATTTCCCTGAACCATTATGACCAATGATAGACACCCATTCCCCCTCAATGACATCAAAACTGACCTTGTTCAAAGCAGGTTCAAGGTCTTTCTCATCATATTGGAAGGTTAAATTTTCTATCTGTAGTATATTGTTCATAGTATGATTATAGCAAAAACAGTACTTTTTGTACTGTTTTATAGTTTTACTCTGATTTTTATTTATTTAATATTTCAATGGTATTGGTCAATTCATCTTTATTTATTTCAATGGTTTCTCCACTTTCTCGAATCTTGACTTCTACAATTCCCTCACTGGCTTTTTTACCAATGGTTACACGCACAGGCAGTCCGATCAAATCACTGTCTGCGAACTTAACGCCTGCACGTTCATTGCGGTCATCCACCAAGACTTGATAACCTTTCTTACGGAGTGTTTTTTCCAAATCTTCTGTGAGTGCCATTGCTTCTTCATCTTTGACATTGACAGGAACCAAATGTACATCGAATGGAGCAAGTTCTTGCGGGAAATTGATGGACCAATTAAACTTATATTCTCCTTTTGGTGTCTTCTCTACATAGATACGTGAAAATTGCTCTAATATAGCTGATAAGAGACGACTGACCCCAATCCCATAAGAACCCATAATGACAGGAATAGAACGCCCATTTTCATCTAGGACATTGGCATTCATTGACTCAGAATAGCGTGTGCCAAGCTTGAAGATGTGTCCAATTTCAATTCCTCGTGCAAATTTCAGTACGCCACGACCATCAGGAGAAACCTCTCCTTCATGAGCCATACGTAAATCCACAAATTCTGAAATTTCATAATCACGGCCAAGATTAGCATTTTGATAATGGAATTCCTCTTCATTAGCACCGACAATGATGTTTTTCATTTCTTCAACAGAGCAATCTGCAATGATTTTCACACCTTTCAATCCAACTGGACCGAGTGATCCAAAGTGAGCTCCTGCTAGGGCAAATACATCTTCCTCATTGGCAGGTTCAAGGTGATTTGCTGATAAATAATTGGTTAATTTGACTTCATTAAGCTCATGGTCTCCACGCAGAAGTACCGCAACCATCTCATCGTCTGCCCTATAGAACAAGGTCTTAACTAGTTGATCAGCATCCACTTGGAAGAACTGAGCAACTTCTTCAATCGTCTTGGCATCAGGAGTGGCAACCTTCTCAAGAGTTTTTTCTTCTGTATAGCCTACGCTCTTTTCATAGAGGGCTGAAGCCATTTCAAGATTAGCAGCATAATCGCCACCCTCAGCATAAACAATAGTGTCTTCTCCAGCAATCAACCATTTCCCAAGCTCTACTTTGATGGCTTCAAGAGTTGATTTAGGAATTTCTTCTATGGAAGCAATGTTTTTATCTAAAATCAACCATTTCTCAAGCTCTGAGCGGTCAGCTGTGATCGCCATAAACTCTTGGGAATCTTTTCCTCCCATGGCTCCACCATCTCCAATGATAGCTTTGAAATCTAGCCCTGCACGAGTGAAGATTCTTTCATAGGCTTTCTTATAATTTAAATAAGTCTCACCTAAACTGTCATAGTCTGCATGAAAGCTGTAAGCGTCTTTCATGATGAACTCACGCCCACGCAAAAGTCCATAACGAGGACGTTTCTCATCACGGTATTTGGGTTGAATCTGATAGATACTTAATGGTAATTTCTTGTAGGAAGTGATCTCATCACGCACAAGAGCAGTCATGGTTTCCTCATGCGTAGGTCCTAGGATAAAATCTGAATCATCTCGATTCTTTAGCTTGTAAAGATCCTGTCCATAGGTTTCGTAACGCCCTGACTCACGCCATAAATCTGCAGTGAGCAAAGCAGGAGCAAGTAATTCTACTGCTCCAATTTCTTCAAATTCTTCCCGCATGATCCCTTTGAGTTTTTCCAGTACACGATGGGCTAAAGGCATATAGGCGTACACCCCTGCAGAGACTTGTCGGACATACCCTGCACGTAGTAAAAGAGCATGACTGATGACCTGTGCATCAGAAGGCATTTCACGAAGTGTAGGAATTAACATTTTTGACTGTTTCATTTTATTTCCTTAATATTTATTTTTATTAGTAATGAAAGAAGGTACGCAGAATATCATTCCATGTCACAGCAACGAATAATACAACCATAAAGACTACACCCACAAGGGTAAATATCCCCTCTTTTTCTTGTGATAGGGGCTTACGTCTTATGGCTTCAATGATGTTAAGAAGAATTTTCCCACCATCTAAGACAGGGATAGGCATGAGATTTACAATCCCCAGATTGATGGATAGCATTCCCAAGAGATAGACAATAGAAATCATGCCATTTTGAGCTGCCTGTGAAGAAACATTGAAAATATAGACAGGACCCCCGAGTTTATTGATGCTAGGATGGACAATGAGATTACCCAAGGCATCAAAGATAGCAGTAAATGCTGCTAAGGCTTGTGTGAATCCACTGGATAGCTTGTCAAAGAATCCTGTTTTCTCTATAGATGGCCCTATCCCGATCCGAATTGCTCCGTCTATTTCTTTAGGACTAATAGACACATTCTTACTTATTCCTGACTGATTGACTGTCAGATCAATAGATTTCCCCTTTGTCGTGTGTGTCACCTGATCAAGTATATCAGACCAATTATGAGTAGGCTTACCATTAATCGCTGTGATTTGATCTCCTGCTTTTAGTGTAGAGCCTGCCGCGGGAGTATTGGGTTCAATCTGTCCAATGACATTAGAATTACTAGGCACCCCTCCTTGCATAAAAGCAAGAATGATAAAGGTGATAAATCCTAGAATAAAGTTGTTGAGTGGTCCCGCAAAGTTGGTCAAGATTTTCCCCATGATAGAGGCAGATTGATACTGCACATCACGAGGGGCAATACGCACCTCTGTCCCATCTTCTTCAATAATCATGGCATTATGATGGACTTCATAACGACTTTCTTCTCCGAAAACTTCCCCCTGAATGTAAATCTCATCATCGAAATTATATTCTGTGACAAGCATAGGAAGAGCATGTTCTAGGATGACACGCTCTGAAAGGTTGATTCGTACAACTTTCTCATCTTCTATGACAAGAGAGGTGGGGGTTCCTTTTTTGATTTCGGTATTGTCATCTCCCCAACCTGCCAAACGAACATAACCTCCCAAAGGCAGGATACGGATGGTATATAAAGTGCCATCCGTACCACGATGTCCAAATATCTTAGGTCCCATACCTACAGAAAATTCCCTTACAAGAATCCCTGCACGCTTAGCAAAATAGAGGTGTCCATACTCATGAACGACAACAAGTATCCCAAATACTAGAATAAAGGTGATTATCCCTTGAATCATAACAACTCCTTACTTTATTTAGAGTATATCTACTCTCTTTGACTTAAAACAAACCTAGCATGTGCATGAATGGAAAGACAAAAATCAATCCATCAAAACGATCTAAAATTCCTCCATGCCCCGGTAATATATTTCCTGAATCTTTAATTCCATAATAACGTTTGATGCTTGATTCTACTAAGTCACCAATCTGTGAAATGATAGAAAATAAGACAGCAAATATAACAATTCGCATTAAGCCAAATTGAGGGTAATGAGACTTAAAGATCAGATACATAACAACTGATACAAGAACAGTAATGATGATCCCCCCCATTGATCCTGCGACGGTCTTATTAGGAGAAATGGATGGGAAAAGTTTTGTTTTCCCCATATTTTTCCCCATAGCATAAGCCCCTATATCTGTTGCCCACACCATAAATAAAGCTAGAAAGGCAATATAAAGGTCTGCCTGGCGTGCAGCAATAAGATTTTGAAAACCCATCCCCACAAAGAAAGCAACTAGGAAAGGAAAACCAATATCATCAAAGGTATATGAGTTTTTTGAAAATACCATAGCGGCTAACATGATAAATACAAAGAAGGTAAAGAGCATGAGATTAGCATCAGAATCCATTCCGAAAAATGTTTGACCAATAGGCAAAACAAGAGATAGACAAGCTAAAACGGATAAAACACCTTCTAAAGAAAGAATTTGTAACTTACGCATCTTAAAAAATTCTGCTATTGCTAGGATAGCAATAAGAGCGACAAATATCTTAAAATACCATCCCCCAAGGATAAGTAGTCCAAGAAAAACGACTGCTGAAATGACTCCTGTGATAATTCTCGTTGACATATTTACTCCTATTATTGACTGAGACCACCGTATCTACGGTCTCGTTGTTGATAATCTAATATTGCTTGATCCAGTGCTTCTTCATCAAAGTCTGGCCAAGCCTGATCTGTAAAATAAAGCTCACTGTAGGCGGATTGCCAAGGTAAAAAGTTAGACAATCGAAGTTCCCCGCTTGTACGAATGATGAAGTCCGGATCTCTGTACGATTCTGGAAGGATTGAGGTTTGAAGATGTTGACTGATGAGCTCTTCTGTAATTTGCTCTGATTTAATGCCTTGAGAGATCATTTCTTGCACAGCGAGCACAATATCTCGACGCCCCCCATAATTCATGGCAAAATTGAGAATCATTCCTGTGTTATCTGCTGTTTCCTGAGCAGCCTTATCAATAGATTTGAGCGTAGCCGCAGGTAAGCCTTCACGTTTTCCAATCATGCGAATTTGTATATTTTCTGCTTTTAGGACAGGTAAATACTTACTATAAAAATCAATAGGAAGACTCATGATGAACTTGATTTCATCTGCTGGACGATTCCAATTCTCTGTTGAAAAGGCATAGACGGTCATGACTTTCACCCCACGACGTGCTCCATGAACAGCTGTACGTTGTAAAGCATCCATTCCTGCCTTATGACCAAAAATCCGAGATTTCCCCTGATTCTTTGCCCAACGCCCATTCCCATCCATGATGATACCAATGTGACGAGGGATTTTTCCTGATTCTTCTTTGGAAGTTTCTTTGCTTTTATTTCTCTTAAAACTAAACATATTACCTCAATACTTCACAGTCTATTATTCTTATTTTATCATATTTTTGGCATTTTTATATCTTTGTTCTTGCTCCTGAATTTCTAGGGAAATAAAAAAACTAATTATATTTAGAATTAGTTTTCTTTATTTCCTTTTTCTTCAATAGGAGATTCTGCTGTTTCTTGAACAACTGTTGTTGACGCTGAAGGTACAATAGACTTAATGGCTGAACGTTCAAAGGTTAAAATCACTCCTTCACAGTCCAATTCAATCAAGTTCTTCTCTGTGTCGATAGAGTGTAGTTTCCCGTGTAATCCACCGATTGTTACAATCTCTGTCCCCACTTGCATGGTGTTGAGTTGTTCTTGACGTTCTGCTTGTGCTTTCTTTTGTTGACGATTCATGAAATACCACATCCCAATCATCACAATGATGATAATAATAAATGAATAGTTCATTTTCTTCTCCTTTTTTCTTCTTTATTTTTTTATAGCATAGGCTCTATTGTATCTAATTTTATCTATTTTTTCAAATATATTTACTGGCTTCACGTATGGACAGAGGAGCCATTTGCTTGCCATAATCCTTGACAAATGCTCTGACCCAGTCGGGATTATATTTTGAATAATCCCTCAATGCCCAACCAATGGCTTTATTGATAAAGAATTCATCCGAACCAAAATTATTTTTGATGATCTCAGCCAGAAGCTCCGCATCTACATTCCCCTTAAAGCTCAGTTGATGGTCAATCGCCAAGCGACGGATCCAAAAGTCTTCATCCTTAGACCATTGAATAAGAATTTTTCGTACTTGTTTCTTACTCTCATCAATCTGTGAAATGATGCCCACCAACTCATCCAAGTTGTCCACGCTGTCCCACCATGATTTTTGCTGAGCTAGAGCTTTTATCTTATCTAAATCATCAAAAGTTACAACTTTCTTCAGACGACGTAAGTAATCTGTGGCAAGATAGATAAATTCACGTTCTTCTTGTTGCCAGAGCTTTTCTACCAAATCCCAATCTATCACCTTTTCTTTAACTTTTTCTTTCAGCCATTCCTTTGCTAATTCACGTCGAAGAGGAGAAGGTAGTCCTAAAAATTCAAATTGATCTCGCATATAAGCTTTCATTTTGACTGCTTGTTCTTTATTGGCATGACTTTTGTAGATTTTTATTATATCTGTCATTCTTTTACTCCTTCTTTTATTTATGATAAGCACTGCCTCGATTAATCATCTGGGCACGATAAATTTGTTCTGTCAAGACTAATCTCATCAGTTGATGGGGGAGGGTGATTCTCCCAAAAGAGACTTCAATATCAGAACGTTGATAAACTGCATCTGAAAGTCCCAGAGAACCACCGATGACAAAGGCTAAGTTCTGTCTTCCATAGATTTCTGAATCTTTGACTAAGCTTGACTTGTCATCAGCTTTCCTTGGATAGCTAGGGCAACTACCTTATCCTCATCAGTCAGTTTATCCAAAATCTTTTGACCTTCTTGATTTTTGACAGCTTCCTTTTCCTTGTCTGAAGCATGATCTGGGATTTTTTCATCTGCCAGTTCTATGATTTCAAGAGGTAGCATGGTCTGCATTCGCTTACTATACTCTGCTATGCCCTCTTTCAGATAATTTTCTTTTAATTTTCCGACAACAATCATTTTAATTTTCATCACATTATTGTATCACATTTTATAAAGCTATTTTTTGTAATTCGGGGAAATGAAAAACCATGAAAACGTGAATTATTCACATTTTATATTATTTATTCACAATTTTGTGGAAAACTTGTGGAATTTTTTGTATTTCCCTCTGTCATTTTTCCTTTATTCACATTTTTGTGAATAACACAAAATCACTTCCCTTTTACTCTCTTTTAAGTTATCATTAAGGGTGTGGATATAAAATAATAAATAGATTTTTCAATTAAAAAATAAGGAGAAAAAGATGTTAAAAGGATCGTTTGCTAAAACATTATTGGTAGGTGTGGCAGGTGGTGCCATCGCTCTCGGCGGAACAGCTGTCTATCAGGAGGTCAGTGGACAAAACATGATAGGAGGTCTCTCAACGACTTCCAGTATCAACAAGGTCAATGTCTCTACCTCGACTGATACTACAAAGGCTATACAAAAAGTCTCAAATGCTGTGGTCTCTGTGCTTAATTATCAAGCAGGAAGCTCATCCTCAGATGCTTACAGCCAGTTGTTCGGAGAGTCATCCAATTCATCAGCACCTCAACTTGCAGGAGAAGGCTCAGGTGTCATCTATAGAAAAGACGGAAATACCGCTTATATCGTGACCAATAATCATGTCATCGAGAATGCTGTTTCACTTGAAGTGCTTATGCCATCAGGACAAAAAGTAAAAGCAACAGTTGTTGGGAATGATGCCTACTCTGATTTGGCTGTATTGAAAATTGATGCCAAATATGTCAAAGACACAGCGACATTTGCAAACTCTAGTCAGTTGACCGTGGGTGAACCTGCAATCGCTGTTGGATCCCCTCTAGGAAGTGATTATGCAAACTCTGCAACAGAAGGAATTGTCTCTGCCCTCAATCGAAACGTACAAATGCAAAATGAAGAAGGGCAAAATGTTAGCGTCAATGCCATTCAGACGGATGCTGCTATCAACCCCGGAAACTCTGGTGGAGCCTTAATCAATATTTCTGGGCAAGTCATCGGAATTACATCCAGCAAGATTTCATCAACTGCTGATGGGACATCCTCTGGTGTTAGTGTTGAAGGAATGGGATTTGCAATTCCTTCAGATGATGTCACACATATCATCAGTCAACTTGAAAAAGACGGTAAAATCATTCGCCCTGCGATGGGAGTTAAGATGGTCGCTTTGACTAACTTGACACAATCTGCACTTCAAAGCCTTAACCTCCCTGATTCTGTAACTACTGGTGTAGTCATCGCAAGTACACAAGCAGGAATGCCTGCTGCAAATGCAGGACTAAAGAGCAATGATGTCATCACTAAGATTGGAGATACCTCTGTCTCTACACCTTCAGATTTGCAAAGTGCTCTTTACAAATATTCTCTTGGAGATTCTGTGTCCGTGACCTACTACCGTGACGGAAAATCTCAAACCACACAACTCAAGCTCAATAAAACAACCTCAGACTTGAAACAATAATAAAAGAAAGTAACATGGATAAGTGTTACTTTTTCTTTATCTTCTTCTATGTTAAAATAGGAAAAGAAAGAGTTACAAATCAAAGGAATTTCTATGAAAATTGGATTATTTACAGACAACTATTTTCCCTATATCAACGGTGTGGCAACCAGTATTCAGACCTTGAGTATTGAACTAGAGAAATTAGGACATGAAACTTATATCTTTACTACAACGAATGATGAGGCAGACATCGATCATGAGCCTGCCAATATTATTCGTCTTTCTAGCATTCCTTTTGTGTCGCTTGCTGAACAGAAGATTGTCGTTAAAGGGGTGCTGGCTGCCTATGAAATCGCTCAAGAATACAAGCTAGACATCATCCACACTCAAACTGAATTTGGGATGGGTATTCTAGGAAAATTAGTGGCTACCCAACTCCGCATCCCTGTCATTCACACCTTTCACACCAAGTATGAAGACTACGTCCATTATATTGCCAAAGGTCGACTCATTCGTCCCGCTATGGTCAAATATGTCATGCTCAACTTCTTGCGTGGCGTTGAAGCAATCATTTGCCCCTCTGAAATGGTCTTAGAAACCGTACAGAATTACGGTGTTGAAATCCCGAAACGTGTCATCCCCACAGGAATTGACCTCTCAAAATTCATACGAGAAGACATTAGCAAGCAAGAAACGGATGACTTGCGTACAAGCCTCAATATTCAAAAAGATGAAACCATGATTCTCAGTCTTTCTCGTATTGCTGAGGAAAAAAATATCCAAGCGGTCATCTCTGCCCTACCTGATGTCCTTAAAGAAGAGAAAGTCAAGCTTGTCATCGTTGGAGATGGGCCTTATGCTGATAATCTCAAGGATTTGGTGGCTGACCTTAGTCTGCAAGATTCTGTCCTCTTTACAGGCAAGGTAGAAAATGACCAAACTGCCTATTACTACAAGGCTGCCGATTTCTTCATTTCGGCTTCCACTTCTGAGACGCAGGGGCTGACCTTCCTAGAAGCCTTAGCTGCGGGTACTCGTGTTTTAGGACATACCAACCCTTATCTCTTAGGACTCATCAATCATAAGGAATTTGGGCAACTCTTTGATTCAGAAGATGATATTGCCTCTACTATTATCTCTGCTTCTCAGTATCGCCAACCTATTGACAAAGCTTTACTTGATCAGAAGCTCTTTGAGATTTCTTCTGAACATTTTGCTCAAGAAGTGCAACTGTTTTACATGGATACACTCATCGACTATCAAACTCGAAAAAAACTGCAACCTACCACACCTGAGAAAATCGAGGACTCTATCCGTCAACTCCCTATTCAGATGAAGCGTTCCATCCGTCGTGAACAGCTTCGTGCCAGATATTTTACCAAAAAAGCCAAACGATTTACTAAAAATATACAAAACTATGTTAAAATAGATACTGATAAAAGAAATGACTGATTTTCTAAATTAAAAGGAGATAAAATGAAATCACATTTAGTCGCTATTATGGACCGTTTGAACCGTCTCGTTGAGATGGCTGATCCAAAAGAAACTTACAACTTTGAACGTGATGGTGAAGTTGTCATTACCGTCAGCTATACTCCAGAAGAGGAAGCCTTCTCTGTACGCTACCCTAAAAACAAAGAAGTTTCTATCTTTGATGACATCGACCTCATCGCCATTGAAATCTATGACTTGATTTACTAAACTTCTCAAACGAGAAGTTTTTTGTTAGTTTTCAATGCTGTATTTTCTATTCTATTTATGAGATAATACCTGTATCAAACAACAAGGAGTTTTCAATGGATAATAAACCACTTTTTCCTTATGCTACTTTCTGTACACTCATTTATGTGATATTTGGCGTTTTCTTTCACGCTTGGGATAGAGCTTGGGTCATCTATCTGACGATTCCCATTTTTATGTATTTTGCCAAAAATTATCGCAATAAAAAATAAAACAAAAATCGGAACATCTCCGATTTTTTTAATGCTTACCGTAATAGATTTCATTGACTTGATCTGTGTAGGTTCCATCTGCATTATGGACGATGAGTGGAGGAAGAAAGACTTCTCCACCTGCGTTACCATCTTTAATGGCATCAATGAGTAAGATGTTTGCGGGTTGATCAGCCTTCGGATAGACAAATTGAATCCATTTAGGGACAAGATTATTGGCTCGCATCTTATCCACAATCTCAAGGAATCGCTCTGGACGATGCACCATGGCAATATGTCCGTTGGTCTTAAGCAATTTTTTTGCTGTGTCAAATATCTCATCCAGATTAGTGGTGAGCTCATGACGAGCCAGAGTATAATGCTCGCTGTCATTGGTATGACTTTCTGCATTGTCAATCTTGAAGTAAGGAGGATTACAGAGAATGAGGTCTGTACTGGATGTAGTCAGATGGTTAAGGGCATGCTTCAAGTCATCTGTGATGACATTCATCTGATCTTCCAACCCATTAAGTTCAATGGAGCGTTGCATCATCTCTGCCAGTCGCTCCTGAATCTCTATGGCTGTGATGTTAGCTGTGGTACGACTGGAGACAAATAGCCCCACTGCACCATTTCCCGCACACATATCTACAATCAACCCTTTTTGTGGCAAACGAGGAAAGCGTGCCAAGAGAATGGCATCAATAGAAAAAGAAAAGACCTCTTTGCTCTGAATGATTTGCACCCCAGAGCTTGCAATCTCATCGATACGCTCATCTGAAGATAAATTGATTGGGTCCATGGAAACTCCTTGATATTTGTTAGTTTTATTTTAGCATAAATAGGACTGAGAAAAATAAAAACAGCCAAGGGCTGATTTTATTTGCTCTAAGTTTTACACTTCTATATTATTTCTTTGTTTTACACTTCTATATTATTTCTTTGTTTTACACTTCTATATTATTTCTTTGTTTTACACTTCTATATTATTTCTTTATAGCTTTGGCTATATTTGTCGCAATTCTTTCTATGACTGGAACAGCTACACTATTCCCAGCTTGTTTATAAAGTCTGCCATTACTTTGCTCAGGTAATTTATAGGATTTAGGGAAACCTTGAACATTGAAACATTCTCTAGGCGTAAGTTTTCTAATCGCATTGTCATAAGGTAAGATTAAAGGAACATTATGACCACCAGTTCCCATGTTTGCAGTTAATGTAGGGACTAAATTACTTTTGTTTTCACGTACATAAACACGTCGCCACTGATAAGTTGTATCATGGTTGGTCATGTTGTTTTTCAATTCTTCATAAAATTTACATTTTTGTTCAGTATAGTAAAATTTATCATCAACTTTTTTAGAAAAATCAATAACATCGTGAATTGATTTTTCCAGTGGAATGGAGTGAGGTAATTCAAAATCCGCATAATCGGTTTTATCACGAAACGCTACAATATAGATCCGTTCTCGATTTTGTGGAATGTCTCCGTATTCTGAAGCATTTAAGACTTGAAAAAGATATTTATATCCTAGTCGATCAAGTTCTGAACAGATTACTCGAAATGTGTTTCCATTATCATGTGAGACCAAATTTTTAACATTCTCAAAAAATGCGATTCTTGGTTTTTTACTTTCAATGATACGGACTAATTCAAAGAATAAGTTTCCACGTCCTTTTTCATCGTCAAAGCCTTGTCTATAACCTGCAATAGAGAATGCTTGACAAGGAAAGCCTGCGAGCATGATGTCAAAGTCAGGTATTTCACTAGCTTGAACATTATTTATATCTCGACGGTCAACTTTAACATCAAAGTTTAACTCAAATGTATCTGCGGCATAATGATCAAATTCATTCGCATATATTGTTTTGAACCCTACTTTTTCAAAACCTAAATCAACACCACCAACTCCTGCAAAAAACGAAGCTATTTTTAATGTCATTTATTTCTCCTTGTTAATTCAATATAGTTATTATATCAAAAAAAGCGGCATGCCGCACTTTTTAACTCTGAAAAAAGAGACAAAACAACTCTCCTTTCAAATTTATTTCCTATTATCCTCAATAATCTTACATCTACGAATATCAAAAACAATATCTGGTTGTAACTGTTTTGCGTCCACAAATAATTTTTGTAAGCTCACATGGGGGCGACGTTTTGCATCTTTTTGGTTTTGAATTGTTTGAGTTTTATTTGCTGGATATTTCCCTAATTCTTCAGAATTAATAGCTAAATCATAAATATACAGCTGATTATCCTCAAGATTAAATCTCAAAAATACTAAATTGTCAAAAACAGTAGTAGGACCAAATGATGATAGATCTCCATCAAATTTTGATGTTGCTTTAAATTCGACTTTTAAATTTGTGATAGGGTCAGTCGCATCCCCTACCTCATTTCCTCTATTCCACAGTAAATCTAAACAATAACAGCCCATTGGCTCACTAATTGCATCAGGCATATTTATACCTCGTGAGCTAGTACTTTTTATGTATGTGTTCAAATCTTTCCACTTGAAAAAGGCATCGCAAGTTTCATTAATTCGAGCATCGTCGATTTCAATATAACCAAATTTTTTATAAACCAAATAAATACCTTAGAGTTGTTTCATCTCTTTCATTTATTTTAACATAAATTTTACTTTTTCTCTGTCCTTATTTTTGGTAATAAAAAACACAACCTTTGGGTTGTGTTTAAAAATTCGGTGCATCGGGTTTATTATAGCCGTATTTCTCACAAAAATCTTCTCTAAATTCAAGGAGGTTGTCGTCCATGATGGCTTGTCTGACCTTCTTCATAAGATTGAGCAGGAAGTAGAGATTATGATTAGAGCAGAGGCGAAGTCCGAAGGTCTCGTCTGCTTTGATGAGATGACGGAGGTAGGCACGGCTGTAATCACGACAGGTGTTGCAATCACACTCAGGATCTAATGCGGTGAAGTCATGCTCGTACTTGGCATTCTTGATATTGACACGACCAAAAGAAGTCATGAGTGTCCCATTACGAGCAATTCGTGTAGGAAGTACGCAGTCAAACATATCCACTCCTCGAATAACACCGTCAATGAGACTGTCAGGAGCACCCACACCCATCAGATAACGAGGCTTATCCTCAGGCAGAAATCCTGTCGTGAAGTCCAAGACTGCATTCATCTCTTCATGGGTTTCACCCACAGCAAGCCCTCCAATAGAATAACCCGCAAAGTCCATCGCAGTCAAATCCGCAGCCGACTGACGACGCAAGTCTTCAAATCCTGCCCCCTGTACAATCCCAAAGAGTCCTTGATCATGGGCACGACGATGAGCATTGAGCCCACGCTCAGCCCAACGTGATGTACGCTCCACTGATGCTTTGACATAGTCATACGGCTGATGAAAGGGGGGGCATTCATCAAAGGACATCATGATATCAGAACCTAGATTATTCTGAATAGAAATGGCTTTCTCAGGATTAAGGAAAAGCTCACGCCCATCCAAATGGGATTTGAACTTGACGCCTTCTTCTGTGATGTTTTTCTTGTTTTGTACTAATGAATAGACTTGAAATCCACCTGAATCTGTCAAGATAGGTTGATCCCAATTCATGAATTTGTGCAGTCCACCTGCCTCAGCCACCAGTTCATCCCCGGGGCGAAGCCAGAGGTGATAGGTGTTGGAGAGGATGATTCCTGATCCTATTTCCTTAAGTTCTTCAGGGGATTGGGTTTTGACTGTTGCTTGTGTCCCCACAGGCATGAACATAGGTGTAGGGAAAGTCCCGTGTGGTGTGATAATCTCACCCAAACGAGCACCTGTATGCTTTTCTTTCTTGATGAGACGATATTTGATCGGATGGTCGGTCATGTGGTTTCCTTACTGTTTTTTCTATTATTTATCTAGTATAGCAAAATATAGCTCTTCCTGCTATAAAATCTTTCTGTTCGACATTGCCCTAAGGTAAAGGTATATAATGAAATCATAAGCTTATAAAATTACAGAAAGGATTACAGAATGAAAAACATCAAAGAAGTAACCAAGCTGACAGGGCTGACCTCTAAAGCTCTACGCCATTGGGAGAAAGAAGGTCTGCTCACACCTCGTCGTGACGAGAATGATTATCGTCTTTACAGTGATTCTGACTTGACGGATATTTTCTACATTCAGAGTCTAAGGCAACTGGATCTGTCTCTTACTGCCATCAAAAATATACGCAATCAATCTACCAGTGAGAAAGAAGTGTTTATCCAGCATTTACAAGTACTGAAAACTCAGCAGATTCATCTGAGTCAACTCATCAATCAACTGGAAACTAAACTGACAAAGGAGGAATACATAATGAAAGATAAAGATTTTCAACTCTTAAAAGAAAACAAAATCAAAGAAAATGAAGAAAAATACGGACAAGAAATTCGTGAGAATTATGGCTACGAAGCTGTACAAGACTCAAATGACAAGTTCAAAAATCAATCTCAAGAAGACATCCAATGGGCAGAGGATACACACCAAAAAATCATTCGCCTACTTGAAACTTCTTATGAAAAGCAAGACAAAAATCTGGCTCAAGAGGCTATAGAACTTCACAAAACATGGATTGAACATTACTGGGACAGACCCCTCACTCCAGAGGGACATCGAGGGCTGGCTCAATTATATACAGAGGACGACAGATTCCGTGCCAACTATGAGCAAAACATCAAAGGCTTAGCTGATTATTTCAGCAAGGAGATTGATGATTTTTACAAATAATGATAGAAAGCCATCTCATGCTATAATAGGGTATTCAATCAAATAGAAATCAGGTAAACTTATGACTCAAAGAACTGTTGTTATCACTGGAGCTTCAAATGGAATGGGGTTTGAAGCAGCCAAATTATTTTCAAGTAAGGGCTGGAAAGTCTTTGCAGGTGCTCGTCGTGTAGAGAAAATCCCAACCGATGCAAACATCACTGCACTTAAACTAGATGTGACAGATTCTGCCTCTAATCATGCTTTCATCGAAGAAATTCTAAAAGCAAGTGACAATCATATCGATGTCCTGATTAATAATGCAGGTTACGGAGAATATGGTCCCGCAGAGGAAGTTCCAATGGAAAATGTCCGTAAGCAATTTGAAACCAATTTCTTCGGAGCTGTGGAATTGACTCAGCTTGTCCTTCCTGTCATGCGTGCCAATCATTACGGACGCATCGTCAATATCTCATCCGTAGGTGGGGACGTCTATACCCCTTTAGGGTCTTACTATCATGCGACCAAGGCTGCCATGCAACAATGGTCTGATGTGCTTGACTTTGAAGTTCAAGAATTTGGTATTCGCTCGATCGTCGTGCAACCGGGGAGTACCCAGTCGGATTGGCGTGCTGTTGCCTTTGATAATGCGGAGAAAAATCTCAAAGAAGATTCACCTTATCAACCTCTGACCCATGCTCTAAAAACTGTCTTTTCAAGCCGAAACAGTAACGCTAAACCTGTAACCTCTGCAGATTTGGCAGAAGTTTTCTACAAGGCTTCTACAGATGAAAAAATCAAACTCCGCTATTTCAACAGCTTTGTTGATAAACTCATGGTAGGCATCGCTAGAAAAACGCCTAAAATATGGAGAACCATCGTCTCTCAAATGATAAAGAAAGCCAAATAAATAAAAAACCTCTCAGCCTAATAGACTGAGAGATTTTTTGTAAGAAGGAGTAATGAAAAAATTTTAGAACAGTATTATTATATCTTGATTGACTTAACTCAACCTGAATTGATTTTTATTTCATTCGCTTATTTTATTAATCTTTTGAAATATGCTAAAATAAGAGTAAGTATCGGCTATCAATAGCCTATTTTAAGGAGAAAATTAATGCTTAATGTTTCAGACATTTCTTTAACTTTTACAGATCGTAAACTTTTTGATGGTGTAAATATCAAATTTACACCGGGAAACTGTTACGGTCTTATTGGTGCCAATGGGGCAGGGAAGTCAACCTTCCTCAAAATCCTTGCAGGAGATTTACAACCTACTACGGGGACGGTCTCACTGGATACTCATGAACGTCTCTCTGTCCTTCGTCAAAATCACTATGATTACGAAGAGCAATCACCCTTAGCTGTTGTCATGATGGGGAATGAAGAACTTCATAAAATCTCAGAAGAAAAAGACGCCATCTACATGAATCCTGATGCTACAGATGATGACTTCATGCACGCTGCTGAATTGGAAGCTCAATTCGGGGAGATGGGTGGATATGAAGCCGAAGCCGAAGCAGCTCAGCTCCTTCAAAATTTGGGAATTGCTGTAGATTTACACCACGACCTCATGTCTAACCTGACTTCTGGGGAACATGTCAAGGTCCTCTTGGCCAAGGCTTTATTCGGTAAACCTGATGTCTTGCTCTTGGACGAACCTACAAATGGACTGGATATTCAAGCCATTCAATGGTTGGAAGAATTTTTGATTAACTTTGAAAATACGGTCATCGTCGTATCTCATGACCGTCACTTCCTTAACAAAGTGTGTACACACATGGCTGACCTTGACTACGGTAAAATCAAGCTCTATGTCGGAAATTATGACTTCTGGAAAGAATCATCTGAGTTGGCTCTACGTTTGCAACAAGATGCTAATCGTAAATCCGAAGAAAAAGTCAAAGAATTGCAAGACTTCATCGCTCGATTCTCTGCAAATGCTTCAAAATCTAAGCAAGCCACTTCACGTAAGAAAATGTTAGATAAGATTGAAATCGAGTCCATCATGCCATCGAGTCGTAAATATCCCTTCATTGGCTTTGATCAGGATCGTGAGATGGGAAATGACCTGCTTCGTGTCGATAATCTTTCCGTTGAAATCGATGGAGAAAAAGTCATTGACAACATCAGCTTTATCCTTAATCCCGGAGATAAGACTGCTTTTATCGGTCAAAATGACTTACAAACCACCGCTCTTCTTCGTGCACTCATGGGAGACATTGACTACACAGGTGAAATCAAATGGGGAGTGACTACTTCTCAATCTTATCTTCCTAAAGACAACACTCGTGACTTCGCTGATGGACAACCTATCCTTGATTGGCTTCGTCAATTTGTCCAAACTAAAGAAGAAGATGACAACACTTATCTCCGTGGTTTCTTAGGACGTATGCTTTTCAAGGGAGATGAATCGCTCAAATCTGTCTCCGTTCTTTCAGGGGGAGAGAAGGTGCGTGTCATGCTTTCTAAGATGATGCTCCAACGTGCCAACGTACTTGTACTGGATGACCCTACTAATCACTTGGATTTGGAGTCCATCTCTGCACTCAATGAAGGACTAGTCAACTTCAAAGGTTCTATCTTGTTTGCCAGTCATGACCATGAATTTATCAATACCTTAGCTAATCATATCGTCGTTCTTTCTAAAAACGGAGTCATTGATCGTGTCAACGAAACGTATGACGAGTTCTTAGAAAATGACGAAGTACAAGCCAAAGTCAAAACACTCTGGACTGAATAATAATATGACCAATCATCTCAAACTTTTTGCAACGGACATGGATGGAACTCTGCTTGATTCCACCGATAGAGATTATAACCATGACCAGCTCCGTGAAATCTTAAACATATTCAAGAAAAAAGGATTAATTTTCTGTGCCGCATCTGGTCGTCAGCTTTTGGCTCTGGAAGATTTATTTAATGAGTTTCAAGACCAAGTGGCTTTTGTAGCTGAAAATGGAGCCATCGTCAAATATCAAGGGCAAATTCTATATTCTAACTTTTTGGGAAAAGAAAAAGCTGAACTCATTCATCAAACTGTCCAGACAAGTCCTCACCATCTCAATGGATTTATTCTTTTTTCAGCGATTAATGGCTCTTACGTTTTAGATACTTGTGAACCTGAACTGATAGACTATGCGAGATTATACTATAAAAAATTGACAATCATTCACTCTATTGATGACATCAAAGAAGACATTCTCAAGGTTTGTGTAGAGTTTCCACCCGATAAGATTCATGAATGTGAAGCATGGTTAAATGAACGAGTAGCAGGTATTCGTGCGACAACTACTGGTTTCCGATCTATTGACATCATGAATGCAGGCATCAGTAAAGCGACAGGATTGACGCATCTGCTCAGCCATTTCAACTGGACTGCAGAAAATCTTGTCGCCTTTGGAGATCAGATGAATGATTTAGAGATGTTGCAATTTGCAGGTAAATCTATCGCTGTATCCAACGCCGTAGAACAAATTAAAGCTGTATCTGATATTCAAATCGGATCTAACAATGAAAACTCTGTTTTACTGGAAATTGAAAAATTGATAAAATAAAGCGAAAAATCTCGCTTTTTTTCATGATTATCTGTTATAATAGTCATTAAAATAATATAGAAATGAGCCATTCTATGAAAAAAATAGCCATTGATGCGATGGGAGGAGATTTTGCTCCTGAAGCCATTGTAAAAGGTGTCAACCTTGCCAAGAAAAAATTTACAGATATTGAGTTTCAACTTTATGGCAATCCTCAACAAATCAAACCCTACCTTGATGATGAAAGTCATATCACTATCATTGAAACCACTGAACTCATTGATTTTCATGATGAGCCTGTCAAAGCCATTCGTCGCAAGAAAGATTCGTCAATGGTGCGTGCTGTAAAAGCTGTAAAAGACGGACAAGCTGATGCTGTGCTTTCTGCCGGGAATACTGGTGCTTTACTTGCCGCAGGTATCTTTATCGTCGGTCGTATCAAACAGGTGGATCGCCCTGCTCTCATGTCAACCATCCCTACTGCTGATGGTCGTGGGTTTGACATGTTGGATTTAGGGGCTAATGCTGAAAATACTGCCAGTCATCTGGTGGATTTTGCGGTGTTAGGCTCTTACTACGCTGAAAATGTTCGTGGAATCAAAAAACCAAGAGTTGCCCTTCTGTCCAATGGTGCAGAAGAATCTAAGGGTTCTCCTCTCATCAAAGAAACTCATGCTCTTCTCTCAGAACGTACAGACATTAACTTTACTGGAAATATTGAATCTCGTGATATTTTATCAGGTATTGCTGATGTCGTTGTCGCCGATGGGTTTACAGGAAATGCCGTACTAAAGGCTAT